>Ga0116170_10000076_pt1 | contig 91897 bp, 79 predicted proteins | sample AD_JPNHW1_MetaG_FD_89797 | JGI IMG/M metagenome (GOLD analysis project Ga0116170, IMG submission 89797) | Active sludge microbial communities of municipal wastewater-treating anaerobic digesters from Japan - AD_JPNHW1_MetaG | ecosystem: Engineered > Bioreactor > Anaerobic > Digestate | place... | reverse complement strand
CCGCAAGAGATCTCCGCAATGATTCTGACAAAGCTCAAAACCGATGCGGAAGCCTATCTCGGCGGCAAGGTGACCGAAGCGGTCATCACCGTCCCCGCTTACTTCACCGATGCGCAGCGCCAGGCCACCAAAGACGCGGGCAGAATCGCCGGTCTTGAGGTCAAGCGCATCATCAACGAGCCGACGGCCGCGGCACTAGCCTACGGCATCGATAAGGAAAACGACCAGAAAGTTATGGTCTATGACCTCGGCGGCGGCACCTTCGACGTCTCGATTATCGAGATGGGCGACGGCGTTCAGGAAGTGCTTGCCACGGCAGGCAACAACCGCCTCGGCGGCGACGACTTCGACGAACGCGTGATGAACTGGATGGTAGCAGAATTCAAACGTGAGAGCGGAATTGATCTGTCGGGTGATAAGATGGCAATGCAGCGGCTCAAAGAAGCCGCCGAAAAGGCCAAGATCGAACTTTCAGGCCTGACCACATCCAACATCAATCTGCCGTTTATCACGGCGGATGCGACCGGCCCGAAACACCTCGATCTGACTTTGACCAGAGCCAAGTTCAACGAACTGAACAGCGATCTGTTTGACAAGACCATGGGTCCGATGAAGCAAGCGCTGTCCGATGCGAGCTTAAAACCCTCCGATATCCATAAGGTACTGATGGTCGGCGGTTCCACCCGTATCCCGGCAGTCATCGATCTGGTCAAATCCTTTATGGGCACCGAGCCATTCAAAGGCATCAACCCCGACGAGTGCGTCGCGGTCGGCGCATCCATTCAAGCCGGCGTTCTGACCGGCGACGTCAAGGGTATGGTTTTGCTCGACGTCACTCCGCTGACCCTCGGCATTGAGACCATGGGCGGCGTCTGCACTCCGCTCATCGAACGCAACACGACGATTCCGGTCAAGCGCAGCCAGATCTTCTCGACGGCGGCAGACGGCCAGACTTCGGTTGAAGTCAACGTCCTGCAGGGTGAGCGCCCGATGGCGGCCGACAACAAGAGCATGGGCAGATTCCATCTCGACGGCATCGCACCGGCTCCGAGAGGTGTACCGCAGATCGAGGTCACGTTCGACATCGACGCAAACGGTATTGTCAACGTCTCGGCAAAAGATTTAGGCACCGGCAAACAGCAGCAGGTGACGATTACGTCCTCGACCAATATGTCTAAGTCCGACATCGAAAAAGCCGTTAAAGAGGCCGAGATGTTCGCCGAACAGGACAAGAAGCGCCGCGAGGCAATCGATATCAAAAACGCCGGCGAACAAGCTGTTTATCAGACCGAAAATACCATCAAGGAACTCGGCGACAAGCTGACCGAAGATGAAAAGAAAGCACTGAACGAAAAACTTGATGCGTTGAAAGAAACACTGAAAGGCGAGGACAACGACAAGATCAAGGCAGCGACCGAGGAACTGCAGAAAAAGTTCTATGAGGTCTCAACCCGCATCTATCAGGAAGCCGCAAAGACACAGCAGAACCAACAGGGCACTGCCGGTCAGGGACCGCAGGGCGGTAACCCATACGGCGATGCCTCGCACGCCGGAAATCCGCACGGCGGGGACGGGACTGTCGACGATGCCAATTATAAAGATGTCACCGACGACAGTAAAAAATAAGCATTCATCATAAAATAAATTATGCCGCAGACCGGAAGGTCTGCGGCATATATGAGTAACGGAGCGTAACATGGCTGACAAACGGGATTTCTATGAAGTTCTCGGCGTGCAGAAAGGCGCGTCCGATGAGGACATAAAAAAGGCTTATCGGCAGGCCGCCAAAAAATATCACCCCGACCTGAACCCCGGAGACAAGACCGCTGAGTCGAAGTTCAAGGAGATCAACGAGGCTTATGAGATCTTGTCCGACAAGGACAAACGCGCGCGTTATGACCAATACGGGCATGCGGGCGTTGATCCGAACTACGGCGCCGGACAGGGTGGGTATAACCCGTTTGCCGGCGGCGCGGGCAGTTTTAACGGCGACCTCGGCGACATCTTCGAGAGCTTTTTCGGCGGATTCGGCGGGTTCGGCGGAGGCGGAAACCGGAGGACGCAGAGCGGCCCGATGCGCGGGAACGACATCGAGGCCCATGTGATGCTCTCCTTTGAGGAGGCGGCTTCCGGCAGCAATAAAACTGTTGAGTTCAGCAAAGTCGAGGCCTGCGACCAGTGCGCAGGTACCGGCGCTGCGCCGGGGACATCTCCGAAAACTTGTGCACAGTGCGGCGGAAGAGGCCAGGTGCGCATCACCCAGCAGACTCCGTTCGGGGTGGTACAAACCGCAAAAGCCTGCCCTTCGTGTAACGGCACCGGAAAGACCATCGAAAAACCCTGTTCCAAGTGTAACGGTCAGGGCAGAATCCGGCGCACTCATAAAATCTCGGTGGATATCCCCGCCGGAGTTGACAACGGCTCTGTTGTAACGGTTCGGGGGCAGGGAAATTCAGGCGCAAACGGCGGTCCGGCGGGCGATCTTTTGATTGTCGTGTCTGTCAGACCGCATCCGATTTTCGAACGTGACGGAAATGACCTCTGGGAGGAGCTGACCATCACGTTTGCGCAAGCGGCGCTCGGCGCGGAGGTCATGGTTCCGACGCTTGACGGGAAAATCTCGCTCAAAATTCCCGCAGGGACCCAATTCGGGCACACCTTCCGTGTAAAAGACAAGGGTATTCCAGATGTTCACGGACGCGGGAAGGGTTCGCTCTACATCAAGCTCAACATCGAAGTGCCGACCAGGCTGACCACGCAGCAGCAGGAACTGCTGCGGCAATTCGACAGCGGCGTCACGCAGGCGGATAAAGACAAGAAGAAAAAGTGGAAATAAGAGTGTCATTGAAGCAGTGAGTCCGGAACCTCTCCACCGCCTACGGTGGTCCCTCTCCCGGTAACATCATACCGTTAACGGCATTACGGGAGGTTAGACGAACTCCTCGCCGCTCAGTATGTCATACTCTATTCGAAAGGATTAATTAAATGCAGCTTTTTGAAATCACCGTGACCGTGGCGCAAAAAGACCTTGAGACCGCACAGGATATCGCCGTTGCGGTCGCCGACAGCGGGATTTATGTCGAAGACTATTCCGACCTCGAGCAGGGGTGCTTTCAAATCACCGGTATGAAGCTGATTGACGAAGAGCTCTTGAAAAAAGACCGCAAACATGCTGTGATTCATTTATACTTTAATACCGATGCAAACATTGAAGAGAAGAAGGAGCAGTTGAAAACGCTCCTCTCCGATGCGGGCGTCGGCTTTGCTTTCGGTGAGCGCGAGATTGTCGAGGATGACTGGAGCGAGGCGTGGAAAAAGTATTACCACGCGGTAACGGCGGGCAAATTTAAAGTCGTACCCTGCTGGGAGGAATATGAGAAAAAAGACGGCGAGATCATATTAACCCTCGATCCGGGCATGGCGTTCGGCACCGGAACCCACGAAAGTACGCGGCTGTGCCTTGAAATGGTCGGCGAAAGCGTCAAAGGCGGTGAACGGTTTCTCGATATCGGCACCGGAAGCGGGATTTTGGCCATCGGCGCGCTGCTTGCGGGGGCAAAAGAAGCCCGCGCTTTTGACATCGACCCCGCTGCGGTGAAAATGAGCCGCTATAATGCAGAACTGAACGGGTTAGGAAACCGTTTCGAAGCAAAGCAAGGCGGGGCGGATGAATCATACGGAAATGGATTTGACATTGTCGCTGCCAACATCGTGGCCGATGTGATCATCGCGATTCTACCGACTGTAAAGAAACTAATTAAAAAGGGCGGAATTTTTATCACCAGCGGAATCATTAATCGATATGCAGACGGAGTATCCAAAGCCGCTGAAGCACAAGGGTTTATCATCGAGACCAGCCGCTCGGATAACGGGTGGACCGGGATGAGAATGATTTGGAGATAATTATTATACCCGTGGGATAAAATTAGAACATATTACGTATCGTAAATATTACGATACGAACTTCCGTCAATAACGATAACACGTATTGAATCGATCTGACATATTGTATAGCGGACTGCATGTGCCTGTTATGAAAGGTGCGGCAGCCGCTTCCCTTGCAAAAATAACAAAGAAGGGTCATCAATATGTGTCCGACTGAATTGTGCCAAAACTATCGGGGTCAACTCGAAGAGTCTATTCTGGACGAAATTTGCGATGCGGGCTTTTATGCGCAAATCGCAAATGAAGCGCCTACCCCGATCCTGAAAGAACTCATCACCAGCATCGTCGGTGATGAGTACGGTCATGCCCGCATACAGGCCTCCCTGTTGGGAATTTGTCCGCCGCCGGTTGCAACCCCGCCGAATTGCCCGTCAGCAACCGGAAATTTTGCGGCTGACGTGAGGACCGCAATTGACGGTGAACTGGGTGCCATCACCCGCTACGCCGGCCTCGCCATCTGCGCGCCGAATGATGAAATCAGGTATCTTCTGACCTCGATTCTGGGCGACGAGTACGCCCACGCGAGAATCTGGATGGCTATGCTGCTCGCTCCGACGCTGAATCCGGATAGATTTAATAAACCGGACAGCCGCTAGACAGAAAATGATCGGGGCATAGATTCCGGGTTGTGCCAATGTTCATATCAGGCCGGCAGGAATCAGTATAGCATAAAAATCCATGAAATTGAAAAATCAACGGGCGGTTTATCCGCCCGTTTTTTTACGGAATGTAATCCGATGCACTACGGCACAGTAATCTTTAGAAATGGAGTAAGAAGTGAAAGATCGTTTATTTCAATTTATTTAGGGTGTTCTGAATTGTCTCAACCGCTTCTTCGACGGGCGGGGTGACGCGTTGGGATTTGTCGCGGGTGACCAGCTCGACGCAGTTGTTTTGCAGATTGCGCGGGCTGACGATGACGCGCAGCGGAACTCCTAGCAGATCGGCATCGGCGAACATCGCTCCGGCGCTGACCGGGCGGTCGTCGTAAATCACTTCGATGGCTGCGTTTTGCAAGGCTTGATAAAGATCGTCTGCGGTTTTGCGAACTGCTGGATCGTCAGGGCGGACGGCGCAGAGATGCACCTGCCACGGGGCGACCGAAAGCGGCCAGATCGGGCCGTAATCGTCATGGTGAGCCTCACAGATCGAGGCGGCAAGCCGCCCGACACCGATACCGTAACAGCCCATGACCGGGGTTTTTGTCTCGCCGTTTTGATCGAGGTAAGTCATGCCCATGGTCTCGGTGTATTTGTCGCCGAGTTGAAAGATGTTTCCGACCTCGATACCGCGGGACAGTTTGAGCGTCTTTCGACCGCACTTGGGGCAGATGCCGCCTTCAATCGCTTTGGCGAAATCATGATATTCCGGTGTGCCGAGGTCGCGGGCGAGGTCGAGGCCGATATAGTGGTATTCGGGCTTGTTTGCGCCGCAGCAGAGGTTGTTTGTGTTCATCAGAGAGCGGTCGAACAGCACCGTGCAATCACCTGCTAAGCCGTAAGGACCGATGTATCCGGCGGCGAGAGCGTTGTTTTCATCGAGCGCGGCGGGGCGGATTTCGCAGCCGAGAAAATTGCTCAGCTTGGTCTCGTTGACTTCGATATCGCCGCGCAAAAACAGCACGACGAGCGAGCCGTCCTCACACTGATAAACGACTGCCTTACAGCTCTTTTCTTTCGGCAGGTTCAAAAAAGCGCAGACATCTTCGATGGTTTTCGCACCGGGAGTGTGGATGGGTTTCAGTTTCTCCGAAACCGGGTCGGGGGCGTTTTGAATGATGCATTCCGCCGCCTCGCGGTTGGCGCTGTAATCGCAGTTGTCACAGAGCACGATGCTGTCTTCGCCGATGGGGGTCAAAAACATAAACTCGTGTGAGATACTGCCGCCCATCATGCCGGAGTCCGCAGCGACGGAGATGACCGGCAGCCCGACACGGCGGTAGATGTTTTCATACGCCTTATGGCAGGCGGCGTAAAATTCTTCAAGGTCGGCTTGTGATGTATGAAAGGAGTAGGCGTCTTTCATCGTGAACTCACGCACGCGGATTAAGCCGCCGCGTGGGCGCGCTTCGTCTCGGAATTTGGTTTGAATCTGATAGATCATGAACGGATATTTGGTATAACTGTTGGCGTATTCGCGCACCAGTTGGACGGCGGTCTCTTCATGGGTCATGCCGAGCACCAGCCCCGCGCCGCTGCGGTCGCAAAAACGCCCCATCTCCGCACCGATGCTGTCGTACCGGCCCGACTCCTGCCAAAGCGAGGCGGGCATCACGACCGGGAAAGTGACCTCCTGACCGCCGATAACGTCCATCTCCTCGCGGATGATGGTCTCAATTTTGCGGGTGATTCTGCGTAACGGCGGATATGCCGAATAGATACCGCTTGCGACGGCTTTCATATAACCGCCGCGCAGCATGAGTGCGTGGCTTTCGGCGGTGCAGCCGTTGGGCCGCTCCTTGTATCGGTCTCCGACCAGTTTTTCGAGTTTCATGGCGTTTCCTCCTTCATATAAACAAAAACGCCCCAAGTCAATGCTTAGGGCGAACAATGTCGCGGTACCACCTAATTCGTGACCGCATATAGGGCGGTCACCTCTTTTCTCTGTGACGGGAGAACCCGGCAGCGCTTGTTTCGCGCAGCGGCTCCGAGACGGGTTCGGCAGTTGTTCATGAAGGGCTCTCACCGGCCGCCTTCTCTCTGAATACGAACAAAACTTGCTTACTGGTTCTCTTCAACGCCTTTATCATTCAATTTGTCTTAGTTTAGCATGAATTGGGGGAACTTTCAAGTGCGGAATGAAAACGGACACCGGTTGTTATACGGCGCTCGGTTTTCATAATTAAAAGTTAAAGGTGAGATGATTCGCCGTTCAGATTGGCAATGGCAGCGCTGTTGGGAATGATCTCTTTTTGTCCCTTTTCGCTGCCGAGCAGTTCGGCAAGCGCTTTGGCCTCGGCGTTGGCTGAGTCGAAAATCGCATAGTAGGTGATGGAATAGGCATAAGTATCGTTAATGATATTGTCGATGTCCGGTGTGATTCCGTCGATTGAAGCGATTACGCCGTTTAGACCGGCAGGGCCTCGGGTTCCGCGGATATAATAGGCCGGCCAAATCAAGACAACGCTATCATCTCCAACGTCGACGGTCGCTGGGTTATCCAATTCGCCGAAATCGCTGATGACGGTGTCGGGGAAGGTCTCATAATGGATATCAAGCAATTCCGGGATTTCGGTTTGAGAATATCCGCCCACAGGCACAAGCCGTCTTTGGACGCCCTCGTCGTTGACATAGACCGTCTTACCTTCGAAGAATAGAGCATGAATCTGTTCGCTCGTCAGGTTGAATTGTGGTTGTTCTTTGGGTTCCTTGGTCCGGGTTACGAAGATCACTGCGTCCTTAGCAACGGGCACCTTTCCTAAGGTAAAATCGCCAGTCTCAAAGGATTTGGCCAATTCGTCTGACCAAGGTGCAAAAGCGAGATCGTAAGGACGCTCATAAGAGCGAGTGCGATTAAATTTATCGGCGGCGGCAATGGCGGCATAACAAGCCGAAATACTGCGAAAATTGGTCATAAAATCCGCTGGCGGGTGGCCTTCTGAGTAGTAATAATAATACAAACCAATCGGAATCGAATGTGTATTAAAACCGGTAACCGCGAACTTCAATAACAGTTCCGGAGGGAGGGGTTCCGAAACAGCGGAGGGTATGGATGAAGTCTTTCCCCACGAGACGGGTGGAAACGAAAAAGCATGAGAAGTTATGAAATATGATGAAGAGGTCTGGCTGATTCGGGAAGAATTGCTTTCCGGCAAATCGGAACAACCAAAGAGAAGGCAAAAAGCCAATCCCGAGATCAAGACGAGGAAGGAGAAATTAATCCTTTTGTTCATGTCATCCCTGCTTTCAACGATCATCCATATATTTACACAATAACATGATCTGTGTTGAAATGCAAGAAAATATGCCTTTTTTCTTTACAGGTCTTATAAATATTGGTAAGTGAGACTTAAACCTTCGGAAAAAGAGACCTTGGGCTGCCAATCGAGGATTTGTTTTGCTTTGCGGCAATCCAGCGCACTCTTTCGGACATCGCCGAGGCGAGGACCTTTTGTAATTAGTTTGTTGGTTGATCCGGTAATAGCTTTGATCTCTTCGAAAATCTCGCGCATGGAGAGTTGTACACCGGTGCCGATGTTGAAAATGTCGTTATCTCCCTGGTCAAGACACTTTAAGACCGCGGCGCAGACGTCGCCGACATAGACATAATCCCGATAGGTGCCGTCCGGCATATCCGGATAAGTCAGCAGGGCGGCGTCCTCGTTTTTTAAGCATTTATCGAAAAAGATCGGAACCACGCCGCACTCGCCTTTCGGTATTTGGCGTGGGCCGTAGACATTGGCGAGGCGCAGGACCGTATAATTGAACGAATAGAGTTTATGAAAAACGGCGAGGTAATTCTCAGAGGTTTTTTTGGTTAGTGCATACGGGGAGACGGCATCGGGCAGATAGGTCTCGGCGGTGGGAACTTGGTCGGCATCGCCGTAAATCGCCCCGCCGGTGGAGATAAAGATAAATTTTTTCAACCCGGTTTGGAGGCCGGAGAGAATCAGGTTCAATATGCCTTTCAGATTGATGTCTTCGTCCAACATCGGGTCTTTGACCGAATCAATGACCGAGGCCTGCGCGGCAAAATGGACGACGATCTCTGGGCGCTCGAGCTCGAACAGCTTTTTAATTTCAGGGTTGCGGATATCCTGAAGATAAAACTTGGTGAACGGAAGAATTGTTTTAAGGTTTTCGATTTTGCCCGTCGAAAGGTTATCGATGACGACCACTTCGTGGCCGTTCTGCTCTAAAACGTTGACCATATTTGAGCCGATAAAACCGGCTCCGCCTGTGACAAGGATTTTCATGTAGCTACTCCTGTATGAAAGAATTGGTTTCAGCCAATAATCAGACCAAGTACAATATTTACCATCTTAGCATAAAATACATGAAAGGTAAATTAAAAAAACATAATAAATATTTAAAAATTTTCTTGACATGGGTTGCAAACAATAGTATAATACTCTAACGCTTATCATGGGACGGTATGCCGCTAAAAGCGGATAGGACTTCCCGGTGCAGCTCGGACAAGTGTCGGAAAGCGGCAAAAGTTCGTAAAAACAAGTTCCGGATTCACCAAACGGGAAAAATTTAACCTCTTTACTTTGACAACTCAGGTCGCCGGATTCGGTGGCGGCCGATTTTATAAAAACGGAGTGATACATCAGTGGTCAACGTGAAACCTGTGATGCTCGGAAAAACCGAGCGCAAGAGTTTCTCACGCATCAACGAGGTGGCCGAGATGCCCAACCTCATCGAAGTTCAGCGCGACTCCTACGAGTGGTTCATGCGCGAAGGGCTGAAAGAAGTCCTGCGCGACGCCTCTCAAATCTCGGATTATAACAATAATCTGACGCTGGATTACATCGACTTCCGCACCGACAAGGAACCCAAATATTCCGTCGCCGAGTGCAAAGAACGCGACGTCAGCTACACCACCCGTCTGTTCGTCAAAACCCGCCTGCACAACAAGACCACCGGCGAGATCAACGAGCACGACATCTTTATCTGCGATCTCCCGCTGATGACCGAAAGCGGAACTTTCATCATCAACGGCGCGGAGCGCGTGATCATCTCGCAGCTCGTCCGCTCGCCGGGCGTGTACTTCGACATGGCTTACGACAAGAGCGGCAAACCGCTCTATTCGGCTACCATCATACCGAACCGCGGCGCCTGGGTCGAATATGAGACCGATACCTCGGACACGTTCTATGTCCGCATCGACAAAAACCGCAAACTTCCGATGACTTGTCTCGTTCGCGCACTCGGCATTCCCGAGACCGATGCCATCAAGGGCTTGTTCGGCGAGGATGACCGCATCGAATCCACCCTGCAAAAAGACGGAACTCGCAATACCGAAGAAGCGCTGCTCGAGGTCTACCGCAAACTGCGCCCGGGCGAGCCGCCGACGGTCGATTCGGCTTATTCGCTTGTCAACGGCCAATTTTTTGACCCCCGCAAATATGACACTGCCCGCTTCGGACGATTCAAATATAATAAAAAGCTTGCGCTTTGCGACCGCATTGTCGGTAAAATCCTTGCCGAACCGGCCGCCGATCCGATGACCGGCGAGATCCTCGCCGAAGCCGGCGAGACCCTGACCCGCGAGCGCGCCAAGTTTTTGGAAGACCGCGGTATCGACCGCGTACTGCTCTCTGTCGAGGACAAAAAAGTCGTCGTCTTCACCAATAAGATGGTGGACATCCGCGGCTTTGTCGATCTGACCGAAGATGAGATCAGGGAAATCGGCATCTACGAAAAGGTCTATTTTCCGCTGCTTCGCGAGATTTTGGACAAGGAGCTCGACCGTGATGCGCTGAAACAGGAACTATATGAGCGCCTGAACGATCTGATCCCCAGACACATGATGTTTGAGGATATTTTAGCGTCCATCAACTACCTCAACGGTCTTGCAAGCGGCGTCGGTATTATTGACGACATCGATCATCTCGGCAACCGCCGCATCCGTGCGGTCGGCGAACTGCTGCAAAACCAGTTCCGTATCGGCTTTGCCCGCATGGAGCGCATCATTAAAGAGCGCATGACCCTGCAGCTGGCCGACAGCGAGACCGTCACACCCCAGAGCCTGCTCTCGATCCGACCCGTATCTGCCGCGATCAAGGAGTTTTTCGGCTCATCGCCTCTTTCGCAATTCATGGATCAGGCTAACCCGCTCGCGGAATTAAAACACAAACGCCGCCTCTCGGCACTCGGACCGGGCGGTCTTTCTCGTGACCGCGCCTCGTTTGAGGTCCGTGACGTCCACTATTCGCATTATGGCAGAATGTGCCCGATCGAGACCCCAGAAGGCAGCAACATCGGTCTGATCTCCTATCTGGCGACTTTTGCGAAAATCAACGAATACGGTTTCATCGAAGCACCTTATCTGAAAGTCGACAAAGCCACGAAAAAAGTCACTGAAACCGTCGAATACATGTCCGCAGATACCGAAAACAATTACATTGTAGCGCAGGCCAACGAGCCGCTGGATGAGGAAAGACGCTTCGTCAATCCCCGTGTCAACGCCCGTTACCGCGATCAGATCCTCGAGATCGAACGCGATAAGATCGACTATATGGATGTCTCGCCGAAGATGGTCGTCTCCGTCGCGACCGCGATGATCCCTTTCCTTGAAAACGACGACGCCAACCGCGCCCTGATGGGCTCGAACATGCAGGGTCAGGCCGTCCCGCTGCTCGTCACCGAACAGCCGATCGTCGCGACCGGCATCGAATACAAAGCCGCATATGACTCCGGCGTCGTGCTTAAAGCGCGAAACGCCGGTATCTGCACATCCGTCACTGCTGACAAGATCGTGATTAAATCCGACAACGGCGGCGAAGAGAGCTATCATTTAATCAAATTCATGCGCTCCAACCAGGGCACCTGCATCAACCAGCGCCCGATTGTCGAAGTCGGCGAAAAAGTCGAGGCGGGGCAAGTCATTGCAGACGGCCCGGCCACCTGCCAGGGCGAGATTTCACTCGGCAAGAACGTGTTGATCGGCTTTATGACCTGGGAGGGCTACAACTACGAAGACGCGGTCCTCATTAATGAGAAGATCGTGCGCGACGATGTGTTCACCTCGATTCATATCGAAGAACACGAACTCGAATGCCGCGACACCAAACTCGGACCCGAAGAAGTGACCCGTGATATCCCGAACGTCGGCGAAGAAGCTTTAAAAGACCTTGATGAGCAGGGCATCATCCGCATCGGCGCGGAAGTGCGTGCCGGAGACATCCTCGTCGGTAAGGTCACCCCGAAAGGCGAGACCGAGCTGACTGCAGAGGAACGGCTGCTGCGCGCCATCTTCGGAGACAAGGCCCGCGAAGTCCGCGATACCTCGCTGCGCGTTCCGCACGGCGAATACGGTATTGTGGTCGACCGCAAGATTTTCACTGCAGAAAACTGCGACGAGATGGCGCCGGGCAACAATATGGTCGTCCGGGTTTATATCGCGCAGAAGCGCAAGATCTCGGTCGGAGACAAGATGGCGGGCCGCCACGGAAACAAAGGCGTAGTGTCCCGCATCCTGCCGCAGGAAGATATGCCTTTCCTGCCTGACGGAAGGCCTTTGGATATCGTTTTAAATCCGCTTGGCGTTCCGTCCCGTATGAATATCGGTCAGGTTTTGGAAGTCCATCTCGGCTACGCCGCGAGAGCGCTCGGCTGGAAAGTCATGACCCCGGTCTTCGACGGCGCGAACGAAGAGGATATCCGCGAATGCCTTGCGAAAGCCGGCCTTTCCGAAGACGGAAAATCCGTGCTGTACGATGGTCGAACGGGAGAACCGTTTGACAACCGCATCACGGTTGGATATATGTACTTCCTGAAACTCCACCATCTGGTTGACGATAAGATCCATGCCCGTTCAACAGGTCCTTATTCGCTGGTCACGCAGCAGCCGCTGGGCGGCAAAGCCCAGTTCGGCGGCCAGCGTTTCGGCGAGATGGAAGTCTGGGCCCTTGAGGCCTACGGCGCCGCCTACACATTGCAGGAAATTCTGACCGTCAAATCAGACGACTGCAACGGCCGTGTAAAAACCTATGAATCCATCGTAAAAGGGCAGAGCATCCCGACACCGGGTATCCCGGAGTCGTTCAAGGTGCTGATCAAAGAACTCCAATCGCTTGCGCTCGACGTCAAGGTGCTCGACGAAAAAGGCGATATCATCTCACTGAAACAGAATTTCGACGATGATGATATCCTTACCCCGAATCAGGAACATGAGGAACCTGTCTTTGAAGCCGAATATGTCGACGATTCCGATTTACCCGACGGCGACGAAGAAGGTGAAGAGGGCGAAGGCGAGGATGCCGAATTTACAGCGAACGGCGAATTCGAGGATGATGCTTCGGACGATACCGTCAGCGACGGCGACGACGAATAAAGAGAGGGGCATACAGGTATGGAATTTAATGTTTTTGACAGTATAAGAATCGGGCTTGCCTCACCCGACGAGATCCGGTCCTGGTCTTACGGCGAGGTCAAGAAGCCCGAGACCATCAACTACAGAACTTTAAAACCCGAGCGCGACGGACTTTTCTGCGAGCGCATTTTCGGACCGACCAAGGACTGGGAATGCCACTGCGGAAAATACAAGCGCATTCGCTATAAGGGCAAGGTCTGCGATAAATGCGGCGTTTTGGTCACGAGAAGCAAGGTGCGCCGGGAGCGCATGGGCCACATCGAACTGGCTGCGCCGGTGTCGCACATCTGGTATTTCCGCGGGATTCCGTCCCGCATGGCGCTGATCATGGATATTCCCGCAAAGAGCATCGAAAAAGTGCTGTATTTCGCGGCTTATATCGTCACCGATCAGGGCGATACCCCGCTTGAAGTAGGCACCTTGCTGTCCGAGAAAGATTACAAGGACATGCGTGAAAAGTATGAAAATGAGTTCGAGGCCGGCATCGGCGCAGAAGCCATCCGCAAGCTGCTCGAACGCATCGATCTCGACGGATTGTCCGAACAGCTGCACTCCGAGCTGGAGAATGCCTCCGGCCAGAAAAAACTCCGTATTTTAAAACGGCTCGAGGTCTGTGAGGCCTTCAGAAATTCCGGCAACCGCCCCGAATGGATGATCCTGACGGTGCTGCCGGTCATTCCGCCGGATATCCGCCCGATGGTCCAACTCGATGGCGGCAGATTTGCCGCAAGCGATCTCAACGATTTATACCGCAGAGTCATCAACCGCAACAACCGTCTGCGCAAACTGATGGAGCTCTCGGCTCCGGACATCATCATCCGGAATGAGAAGCGCATGCTGCAGGAAGCGGTCGACGCCCTCATCGACAACGGCAGACGCGGCAGAACCGTCACCGGTCCGTCCAGCCGTCCTCTAAAGTCCCTTTCCGATATGCTGCGCGGCAAGCAGGGCCGGTTCCGTCAGAACCTGCTCGGCAAACGCGTCGACTACTCCGGCCGTTCGGTCATCGTCGTCGGCCCGGAACTGAAAATGCACCAGTGCGGTCTCCCGAAGGAGATGGCGCTTGAATTATTCAAGCCGTTTGTGATGAAGCGCCTCGTCGAAACAGGCGCCGCAAACAATATTAAGTCAGCCCGAAAGATGGTCGACCGCGCGGGTGCCCCGGTTTGGGACGCGCTCGAACTGATCATCCAGGATCATCCGGTTATGCTGAACCGCGCGCCGACGCTGCACCGCCTGGGTATTCAGGCCTTTGAGCCCGTGCTGGTCGAAGGCCGCGCCTTAAAGCTCCATCCGCTCGTTTGTACGGCTTTTAACGCCGACTTCGACGGTGACCAGATGGCCGTACACGTCCCGCTTTCAGCGGAGGCACAGGCAGAAGCGCGTTTCCTGATGCTGGCGTCCAATAACCTGTTAAAGCTGTCCGACGGTATGCCGATCACAGTTCCGACACAAGATATGGTGCTCGGTTCTTACTATCTGACGCTTCAAAAAGAGGGCGAACCCGGCGAGGGCAAAGCTTTCCGCGACCAGAGCGAAGCGGTTTTGGCTTATAACAACGGCGACATCACTCTTCACTCCCGGATCAAAGTCCGTGTCACCAAGACTATCAACGGAATCCAGAAGAGCCGCGTGATTGAGACCACCATCGGCATTTTGATCTTTAACGAGCCGATTCCGCAGGACCTCGGCTTCATCGACCGCAGTATTGAAGAAAATATCTTTTTACCTGAGGTCTCGTTCCTCGTGACCAGAAAAGCCCTCGGCAGCATCATCAGCAAGTGCATCGCGGTCCACGGCAGCGCCGTCACCGCCGAGATGCTCGATAAAATCAAGGCGCAGGGCTTCAAATACTCCACTAAGAGCGGCCTGACCATCTCGGTCTCCGATGTTAAAATTCCGCCGCAGAAAAAAGAGATCCTCGCGGCGGCAGATCAGAAAATTCTCGACATCAACAAGAGATTCGAACGCGGTTTCCTGTCCAAGGCCGACCGTACTTCAGCGATCCTGAAGACCTGGAACGACACCACCAACGAAGTCACCAAAGCACTGAACGACTACCTCGACCGTTATAATCCGATCAATATGATGGCCGACTCCGGCGCGCGCGGTTCCAAAGATCAAATCCGCCAGCTGGCAGGTATGCGCGGATTGATTGCGAATACCAGCCGTCAGACCATCGAAATCCCGATCAAATCCAACTACCGCGAGGGCTTGAATATTCTGGAATACTTCATCTCCTCCCGCGGCGCGCGCAAAGGCCTTGCCGACACCGCGCTGCGTACCGCCGACTCGGGTTATCTGACACGCCGTCTGGTCGATGTTTCGCAGGATGTCATCATCCGCGAAATCGATTGCGGTACCAAGGAAGGACTGCTCGTCCACGAACTCAGCGACGGTGACGAGAAGATCGAAGGGCTGCGAGAGCGTTTGATCGGCCGTTATGCGGTCAACCCGGTCACCGACCCGAAAACAGGGAAAGTGATTGTCGGAATCGATAAGATGATTGACGCAAATGACGCGGAAGCCATTTTGGACGCGGGCGTCACCGACGTCCTTCTGCGTTCGACGCTCGGCTGCAAAGCGAAACACGGCGTCTGCGCAAAATGTTACGGTGCGAACCTTGCGAACGGAAAGCCGGTTCAGATCGGTGAAGCGGTCGGCATTATCGCCGCCCAGTCCATCGGCGAACCCGGCACCCAGCTGACGATGCGTACCTTCCACACCGGAGGAGTCGTCTCGGCTGAAGACATCACACAGGGTCTTCCGAGAGTCGAAGAACTGTTTGAAGCCCGCAGGCCGAAAAACAATGCCATCGTCACCGAGATCAGCGGCGTGGTTGAGATTCAGGACGTCATCCGAAACCGTCACATCGTGGTCACAAATGAGCTGACCGGTGAGTCCAAATCCTATTTGATTCCGTATGACGCCCGTATTAGAGTTCATAACGGCGACTATCTCACGGTCGGCGACTCGCTGACCGAAGGCGCGCTCAACCCCGCAGACGTCCTTGCGACCAAGGGCGCGGAAGCCGTTCAGGATTATCTGATTACTGAGGTGCAGCGCACCTACCGCCAGCAGGGTGTTGAAATCAACGACAAGCACATCGAAGTCATCATCCGGCAGATGATGCGCAAAGTCAAGGTCGACAATCCCGGCACCACAGACATGCTGCCCGGCTCCACGGTCGATAAAATCGCTTTTGACACCAAAAACGACGAGATCCGCAAGCACATTGAAACGGGAGAAAACGGCTTTGCTATTGCAACCTGCCATCCGGTCATCATGGGGATCACCAAGTCGTCGTTAGCGACCGAGTCGTTCCTTTCGGCGGCCTCCTTCCAGGAGACCACCCGCGTCTTGACCGACGCCGCCATCAAGGGCAAGAGCGACCCGCTGCTCGGACTCAAGGAGAATGTCATCATCGGAAAACTGATCCCCGCCGGTACGGGAATGGAATGTTACAGCGATATCGAACTCGAGGAAAACCTGTCGAGGTAAAAGCGAAAGAGTTTGACAAAATCGGTATTGTTGTGATATACTACCAAGGTTGCCGTTTCGTCGGCGGCCTTGTGCCGGTAAAACGGCAGAAGATTTTATAAGCAGGAGGTGAAACAATGCCAACCTTTAACCAACTGGTGCGCAAGGGCAGAGAGACGTCAGTCAAGAAGGCAAAAGCACCCGCTTTGCTGCACGGTCTGAACACCAAGAAGCAGATTCCGATCGAGCAGAACAGCCCCCAGAAACGCGGTGTGTGCGTCGCCGTCAAAACCATGACCCCGAAAAAACCGAATTCCGCCATCCGCAAAATTGCGAGAACGCGTCTCACAAACGGAATGGAAGTGACTTCTTACATCCCGGGAATCGGCCACAATCTGCAGGAGCACAGTGTGGTGCTGATCCGCGGCGGTCGTGTCAAGGACTTGCCGGGCGTCCGTTACCACATCATCCGCGGCACATTGGACACGCAGGGCGTCGCGAACCGCAATCAGGCGCGTTCGAAGTACGGCGCGAAACGTCCCAAAGCCGCAAAGAAGACAACGGCGAAAAAATAACCGTTTGTTTTCAAAAATTCAGTCAATGACGAGAAGCGTATTCGCATAACGATATATCGCCTCGGCATTGGCCCGCGGAACAAAGTTGAAAAATAAAATTTTTAACTCAGGAGTTTGATTTATAAAATCAAACATCCCCCAGAAAGTAATTTATGGGATGAAAATGTTCCGAGTACCGTTGAGCTCATTATTAATGAAGGAGGGAAGAGAAGTGCCAAGAAGAGGTGCGGTGGCAGGACGTGACGTTCTGCCGGATCCTATTTACAATTCCAAGACGGTTACCCGCCTGATCAACAACATCATGCTGGAGGGCAAAAAGGGTGTCGCTCAGAAAATTGTATACGGCGCTTTCGAGATCGTAAAAACCAAGGCGGATAAAGATCCCCTTGAGGTCTTTGAAAAAGCGCTTGAAAACATTATGCCGTCTCTTGAGGTAAAGGCCCGCCGTGTCGGCGGCGCCACTTACCAGGTACCGCTCGAAGTCAGACCCGCGCGCAGACAGACACTCGGCATGCGCTGGCTGGTCAGCTACTCGCGCAACCGTTCGGAACGTACCATGGGCGAGCGGCTTGCAGGCGAGATTTTCGATGCCTACAACAACACCGGCAACGCTGTCAAAAAGCGTGAAGACACGCATAAGATGGCCGAAGCCAACCAGGCGTTCGCACACTTCCGCTGGTAGCGGGTGAGAACCCGCGGTCAAACGCGGGGAAGCATCTGCTGGCGTAAGCATCGTAGCGCGCGCTGCCAACCTCGGTGCAATTCAGGTTTTTAAATTTTGAATTTTTGCATTGCGGTTGCAAATACCAAGCAATATTTTGTTTTTTATTTCAGGTAATTTATTCGGAGGATTTTTTTCAATGCCAAGACAGGTCTCTTTGGAGAAAACAAGAAATATTGGCATCATGGCCCACATCGACGCCGGCAAAACCACGACCACCGAGCGCATTCTTTTCTATACCGGAAAGACGCACAGGATGGGAGAGGTGCATGACGGCGCCGCCACCATGGACTGGATGGAGCAGGAGCAGGAGCGCGGAATCACGATCACATCCGCCGCAACGACCTGCTATTGGAAGGAACACCGCATCAACATCATTGATACGCCGGGGCATGTCGACTTCACCGTTGAAGTCGAGCGTTCCTTACGCGTACTCGACGGGTCGGTGACGGTCTTCTGTGCCAAGGGCGGCGTTGAGCCTCAGTCCGAGACCGTTTGGCGTCAGGCGGACAAGTATAAGGTTCCGCGCCTTGCGTATGTCAACAAAATGGACATCACCGGCGCCGACTTTTTCCGCGTCATCAGTATGATGAAGGACCGTCTGAAATGCAATGCGATTCCGATTCAGCTCCCGATCGGCAAGGAAGAGAATTTTGCGGGTTTGGTCGATCTGCTCGAGATGCAGGCGTATGTCTACACCAACGAGCGCGGCACCGATATTCTGAACGAACCGATTCCCGGCGATATGAAGGAGCTTTGCGAGGAATACCGCGCCACGCTCATCGAAGCCGTCGCCGTCACCGACGACAACCTGATGGAAAAATTCCTCTGCGGCGAACCCCTTGAGATCGATGAGATGAAAGCCGCGATCCGCAAGGCAACAATCGACAACACGATGGTTCCGGTGGTTTGCGGGACGTCCTATAAAAACAAAGGCGTTCAGAAACTGCTCGACGCCGTCGTAGATTATCTCCCCGCGCCGACCGACATCGAATCCGTCAAGGGCATCAATCCCAAGAACGACGAAGAAGAATACAGGCATTCCTCCGATACGGAGCCGTTTTCCGCGCTCGCTTTCAAGATCGCGACCGATCCTTTTGTCGGAAAGCTCTGTTTCTTCCGGGTCTATTCAGGCACACTCGACGCCGGAAGTGGCGTCTATAACAGCACCAAGGACAACAATGAGCGCATCGGACGCATTTTGATGATGCACGCCAACGACCGCACCGATGTCGAGACCTGTTACGCAGGCGATATCGCGGCAGCCGTGGGGCTGCGCAACACCACGACCGGCGACACGCTCTGTGATCCGAAAAAACCGATCATTCTCGAGTCGATGGAATTCCCCGAGCCGGTCATCCGGGTCGCAATCGAACCCAGAACCAAAGCCGGTCAGGAGAAGATGGGCATCGCCCTCGCCAAACTCGCGGAGGAAGATCCCACTTTCAAGACTTATACCGATGAGGAAACAGGCCAGACGATCATCGCAGGCATGGGCGAACTTCATCTTGAGATCATTGTCGACCGGATGCTGCGCGAATTCAAGGTCGAGGCCAACGTCGGCAAACCGCAGGTCGCCTATCGCGAAACCGTGCGCAAGCTGTCGCAGGCCGACACCAAATACGCGCGCCAATCGGGCGGACACGGCCAGTACGGCCACGTCAAGATCAAGCTGGAGCCGAACGAAGCCGGAAAAGGTTTCGAATTCGTCAACGCCATCACCGGCGGCGTGATCCCGAAAGAATTCATCGAACCGGCCCGTCAGGGCATTGTCGGCGCGATGCAGGCGGGCGTTTTGGCCGGATATCCGGTCGTCGACGTCAAAGTCACGCTCTATGACGGTTCTTTCCATGAAGTCGACTCGTCTGAACTCGCCTTCAAAATCGCCGGTTCAATGGCTTTCAAAGACGCGATGTCAAAAGCCGATCCGGTTCTTTTGGAGCCGATTATGAAAGTTTCGGTCATCGTCCCGGAGGATTATCTCGGCGATATCCTCGGCGACCTGCAAAGCCGCCGCGGTCAGATTCAAAGCATCGACGATATGGCGGGCGCAAAACAGGTGAACGCGCTCGTACCGCTTTCCGAGATGTTCGGATATGCGACCGATATGCGTTCCAAGACCCAGGGCCGCGGGCACTATACGATGGAGCCCTGTCATTATTCGGAGATCCCGAAAAACGTCTCAGAGAACATCCTGAACGTGCGCGGATCACGCTCCAACGCCTGACGGCGGACTGTTTGGTCGGTTTTGGATAAAACCCTTGCAAAAGCGAAAAAATATGTTAAAATATCAAACGTAACCAATTTAGGAGGAGAGTACAATGGCAAAAGCAAAATTTGAACGCACCAAGCCCCATGTAAACATCGGTACCATCGGCCATATTGACCATGGCAAGACCACTTTGACCGCAGCGATCACAAAGGTCCTGGCGATGGCAGGCGGCGCGCAGTTCATGGCATATGATCAGATCGACAACGCCCCGGAAGAGAAAGCCCGCGGCATTACAATCAACACCCGTCACGTCGAATATCAGACGGATGCCCGCCACTATGCACACGTCGACTGCCCGGGGCACGCCGACTATATCAAAAACATGATCACCGGCGCGGCCCAGATGGACGGCGCGATTCTGGTTATCGCAGCCACCGACGGTCCGATGACACAGACCAAAGAGCATTTGCTGCTCGCGCGTCAGGTCGGTGTTCCCTCAATCGTCGTCTTCCTGAACAAAACCGACATGGTTGACGATCCCGAGTTGATCGAACTCGTCGAGATGGAAGTTCGTGAGACTCTGAGCTACTACGAATTCCCGGGCGACGAGATCCCGATTGTCAAGGGTTCCGCAAGAAACGCTCTCGAGAGCAAATCCACCGACCCGAACGCCCCCGAATACGTCTGCATCCATGAACTGATGAAGGCCGTTGACGAATACATCCCGACTCCCCAGAGAAAGGCCGATCTGCCCTATCTGATGCCGGTTGAAGACGTCTTCACCATCACCGGACGCGGCACAGTCGCAACGGGCAGAGTCGAGCGCGGCACCGTTAAAATCGGCGACACCGTTGAGATCGTCGGTCTGACCGAAGAAACCAAGACCACCGTCGTCACCGGTCTTGAAATGTTCCGCAAGACCCTTGATTTCGCCGCGGCCGGCGAAAACGTCGGCGCTCTGCTGCGCGGCGTTCAGCGGTCCGAGATCGAGCGCGGGCAGGTTCTTTGCAAACCCGGCTCCATCAAGCCGCACACCAAGTTCAAGGCTCAGGTTTACGTCCTGACCAAGGAAGAGGGCGGCCGTCATACCGCGTTCTTCAACAACTATCGTCCGCAGTTCTATTTCAGAACGACCGACGTTACCGGCGTCATCAATCTGCCCGAGGGTGTTGAGATGTGCATGCCGGGCGACCACATCGAGATGAACGTCGAACTGATCACCCCGATCGCCATCGAAAAAGGTCTGCGCTTCGCCATCCGCGAAGGCGGCAGAACCGTCGGCTCGGGCTCCGTCATCGACATCAACGAATAATTCCGGTTTTAAACGGCATCAACAGAGGCACTTTTGTGCCTCTGTTTTTTTATAAATATTTTTATGATTTTTGCAAGCCAATCAGATTTTATTCGTATTTTTTCTATTACAAAAAATATCTCTAGTAAGTAACTTGTTTACAAATTAATTAAATGCTTACCACGTGCCCGTCTGACAGGCGGATAATCCGGTCGCAGAGATTGCCCACCTTTTCATCGTGGGTCACGATCACAATAGTCTTGCCGAGCTCGGTGTTGATCTTGCGAAATAGAGCCATAATGTTGTCCTCGGTGGCTTCGTCAACCGATCCGGTCGGTTCGTCGGCAAGCAATACTTCCGCTTTTTTAACCAGTGCCCGCGCGATTGAAACACGCTGCTGCTGCCCGCCCGAGAGCTGCCCCGGATAATTTTTGGCTTTGTCGGCAATCTCGAGCATTTCTAAAACCTTCATAACCCGTTTCTGGATTTTTTTGCGGCCCAAGCCCTTGTACTTCAACGGCAATGCGACGTTGTAAAACACCGTCTGATCCTCGATCAAGGCAAAGTTCTGCACGACTAACCCGATATTGTCCTTGCGAAACCGCGACAGGGCGTTCGGATTTTTGAGATTAACCGGCTTGTCTTGAAATCGATAATCCCCCTTGTCCACCTTGTTCAGCCCGGCCATGACATAGAGCAGCGTTGATTTTCCAGAACCGGACTTACCCATCACAGCGCACATCTCGCCCTCTTTGATATCAAGCGTCGCGCCATTCAGGGCTTTGACCAGTCCGTCTCCCTTTCCGTAATACTTGTGGACGTCTTTCAATTCAATAATGTTTTCCATAATCTCTCCCCCAATCATTATTCTCTTCTCAGCGCGTCACCCGGCTCGACCCGCATGGTCTGCACAAACGGCACGACTGCAATCAGGATATTAAACACCAATGCACCCAAATATGCCACCAGCATTTCCGGGCTGAAAAACGATTTCAAATTAAGATATCCGACTTTTGCAATAATGAAATATACACCGTAACTGAGTAAAAACCCCAAGTGGAATAAAATCATCAATCGTCCGAACATCCGCCACAGGGTAAACGAAGTCGAAAACCCAAGCATCCGTTGAACCGCCACCCGCTTTCTGCGCCGCTCGGCCCAAAACAGCGTCAGCGGTACCGTCGAGAGCACCACGCAGAAACAAGCAAAGATCAACATGATCAGGTTCAACAGCTCCATATTGAAAAAACCGGACACTGTAAACGCTGAACTTGGAACTTCCAACTCAACAACTGTGGCACCGGTCGAAGTAATAATTGCGCTCAATTCTGCCTTTAACTCTTCTTTACGGTTCTCGCCGACGTAGTCCACAATAAAAGGATTCAATTGACTCACATATGCCCCGTAGGCATCCATGTTGAACATTCTGATCATATTTACATCGCTTACTACCGGATATCCGACAGCTCCGATTGCTTCCCACTTCTGCCCGGTGGTCTTGTCGATATAGTAATCAACACCGTCCTCACGTACGACGGACGACATATAAACGCTCTTTCCGAAAACGCTATAGTGTTTTCCAATCCCGAAATCAAATTCATCGAAATATCTGCCGTATGTCACTCGAATTGATGCCGGAATTTGACCGCTGAAAGCGACCGCGTAATCACGCAGCGGTGCGCGCTGATAAATAATCACATCGCCCTCAGTTTTAACAAAACTCATCACCTGCTGCGTGATGTCGATTTTTCCGGTCACATCTCGCATAGCCATAACGAATACATTCTGGCTAAATAAACCTTGCTCGGCTTGATTCATTTCATATTTCTCAACCGCATAACTGCCGAAAAATATGGTGCCCACACCAATCGCCGCAAAGATGATTACAAGCGCGAACTCTTCGATTTTTATCCGCAATTTCGCATGTTTTTTACGCGTTTTTTTAAAAACCGTATCTCTTTCCATATATCCACTTATTCCTTTCCCCGCAGCAGCGTGTCGTATTCCACAACGGAAATTTTAATCAGCGGGAAAGCAAGCGCAATCAGTGAAACGACCAAGCTCACGCCAACGGCGCATGCGGCGGAGAACGGGCTGATTTCCGAGACGTGAACCCCGAAAATGCCCATTTGGCTATATGTAAACACCCCGCCGCCGAAAAACAGCGCGCATAAAAACGCCCCGATATTCGAGATAAACATGATCACCAACACTTCGAACACCATGAACCACTTGATGTGCGCCACCGTCCCGCCCGAGATCAAATGAATGGTATAGGTTTTGAATGAAGCCATCAGTTTGTTAGCTAAATTTAACGACAAGCACAAAGTAGAACTGGCGAGAATCAATACCGAAGCCAGCAATAATAAGTCGAAATAATCATTGGCACTCTGTTTGAAGCTGTCACTGATCATCATCACGCGACGCGGCGAAAGCGTGGAGAATCCGTTTTGCTTGACATATTGATCGATTGGATATGATACATCTTTTGTGAAAATGATTCCCTCGCATAAATTTCCTAATTGCATGATATATGATACTCTTCCGTATTTTTCGTAATATGATAATGTCGAATATGCAGGATCATTCCTATCCGGCTCTGTCGGCATTTTCATGAGGGTGTAATCCAGATAGGGAATCAATATATAAGTATCTAATGATACAATCGTTTCAAAGTCCTGTGCATCCGGCGGTAAAATCGAAGTTCCGGGTTCGAGAAAACCTACAATCTGATAATCTTGCGGAAATCCGTTATATAAATACGATGCACCTTGCAAAATATCGCCAACCTTATAATATTCGTGCCATGCCCAGCCGCAGACGATTGGAATCAACTTGGCGTTATAATCGGTGTGATCGAAATTTCGAAAGTCGATTCCGACCGCTGTCTTTAGATTAAATCGTTCGAAAACACGGGCGTCGATCGAATACGCTGCCGCATTCGACAGATATTTACCGGTACTCTCTATAAAAATTCTTTCGCGCGCCGCATCGAAATCCTGATAACCGACCAGACAATTATCCCCAACCTTTAAATCATATAAAGAAAGAGCGCTATCCGTAAAATGTAAAAATTCGAACTCCGGTGCGGCGTTGATCTGTCGGAAGTAATTGCGCAATCCTTCGACCTGCCCGTCGGTATAGTCAAATGTATTTTCACCCATATTCATTGGTTGCTGGATGAAAAACCGATACTCATCCACCGGATATGCCGAATAAAAGTCGTTCACGCGTTCTTCGTTGTGCTCGGCATATCCCATCGCGCCGATAATCAGAAACAAGCCGACCACCATCATCACAATGATCAACGCGGAGAGGAGCTTTCGGCGTGTCAAGCTGTGAAACGCCTGCTCCAAGATAATTTTCATTAAATTTCACCTTCTTTATTCGGCTTTAGTCAGCACAATATCCTCGCCGTCCCTTGTTAGTATCAGTGTTTTCCCATCCTCGCTCAGTAAATAGCTGTATTCCTTGTTTTCTATATCTAGATATAATCCGCTCATGATTAACTTACCGTCTTTAATCAGGTATTCACCTTCGTTTTTATTATCATTACTTCCTCCACCCACTGAAGCTATTGACACAATATACGACATTGTACCGTCTTTTTTAAAGATGTAAGTAATTTTTGCCAGCGATTCCTGATATCTCCATTCCCCAATAAACGCTTTTTTCGATGAACATCCTGCCAATAAAATTATCGTGATCGTTAATACGGTTGCTACCAGTGCCATATATTTGCGTGTTTTCATGAATCATGTCCCCTTTCAAATCTAAGTTCGTAAAGTGGATATCTCATTTTTAAAACGTATGAATCACTCAGTTTTGGTCATTAATATAATGCGCCGCCTCATATTGCGAGACATCCACACCTGATTGCGCAGCAATATAATCCAGAGCGGTCTGAAAATATGTATCAACTGTGAACTCAATCGGTATAGGAATAATATAGTGCTTTTCAAATAACAGATCATTCCAACTGCTTTGGAAGTCCCAATCATCTTCCTCATCCACCACAAGATAATCCAGTCCCCAATACATGATTCTGCCGTCTAACATCTCAACGAATTGCAGGTAATCCTGACAGCCGACATACCGCTTGACCCCGTCGAGAATTTTTATCGGCTCGAAAAACTCGGCTTTATATTCTATCAGTAATTCGCTCAAAGCCGCAGGTCCGTAATTTTCAACCTTTGGCAGCGTCCCATTTCCGAGTTCTCCATAAGCGTTTGTCCCCCATGCCCATAAAGAATTATCTTTTTTGATTATCAGGCAAGCTGTATTGAAGTTTCCGCTGTAAATCACTTCTTTCACACCACTCATAATTAAAACAGGTGTAGTAAAGATCGAATGTATACTATCGGAATGCATCGTTTTTTCTCCGCCCTGTAAAAATAAATCGCAATCGTTACAGCCCCATCCATATAGGTCACCGTTTTCGGTTACTGCATATGCCGCCCGCCAACGACTGTAGTACATGTTTTTCACGTTTTCTAGCACCTTGTATGGTTCGGAAACAACGCAATCAATCGTACTAAGGTTCAAATCTCCGTATTCACCGTTACCACATTGCCCGAATTCATTATTGCCAAAACTCCAAAGTGACCCATCTTTTTTTAATAAAAAGACCGTTCCGCTCGCCAAGTATCCTGTGTACATCTGCTTTACACCTTCAGCAACTTTAAATTTATTTTTAAGGTCACCGTAATAGAATGTATAAACCCATACAGATCCATCTTTTTTTAAGCCGATAAATCCGTTGTTATCAATTCCATATGCTACCGATTCTAAATCTACCACGCCAGTATCGATCAATACATCTCCGGTCTCATAATTTTTTTCATTTGAGTGGTCATCAAACATTATATATGAATAAAGGTCACCCGAAGATGTAATATAAAAATTTTCAAAAATATATGAAACATCATCCCGCACCACTTTTGGTGTTGTCGCCTTTTTATCAGACCGGAAACCCCATTCTAACATTTTATAATCCCATGTGACCGCTCTTGTCATATAAAGAGTTTTTATATTCGAATAGATCCGCGTGGGGGAGTTGTTATATAACACATCGCCTTGGCCTAATGAGGAGACATTTGCCAATGAACCAGAGGTACTTTTTGAGCTCTCTCCCCCCAAATAATTGTCAAATCCCCAAGTGTATAATTCACCATTACTATCAACAAAGTTTTTAATCGAGCGAGTATTTCCTGATATAGGAATTTCATATCTTTTTTCAATAGTTATATTTTTATTTTCGCAACTTGTTAAAAATACCATAAGTGTTACTGATAATAAAAGCACTGCCCTCTTTATCATCATAATAAATCCTTTCATATATTTTAGCTAATTATCATATACTAAATTCGGTGAACCGGCGTGGGAGAACCCACGCCGGTTTTATTATTTAATAAAGATAATCTTTATTAATTTCCACCGGGAAGAGACTCAATGACAAAAACAACTATATGTGAAGTTGGTTACATCATGAGCCAAAGCATCTTGATAAGTTAAACCACTAACATAAACTTGGGCGCGTGCCAAGGTACCGCCGGGTTCACCGTAACCCCAACTGGTTCCGGCTGTAGTTGTCAAACAACACGAGAACGGTGAATCAGAATAATATGCCCATCCATTAGCAGCATATACCCAAAAGCCGTCTGGTTGTTGATATTCGTCTTGATCGTAATCACCGTCAATCGAACAAACGGCGCTCATCGGAATGACAGCGAGTGACGCCACCATGAGAACCGCCATCAGGACGATCAGATATTTGCGAATCTTTTTAAACATTTTTATTTCCTCCTTATATATTTTACCATATTCGACACAGTCGGTCAATACCATTGTGCTGCATACTTTTTAATTCACAGGCGGATGATACCGGCTTTCGAAGACCTGTATTCCTCGGAAGCCGGTCAAACAATCTCAATCAGTACTTCCCGTACGGGCCCTGTTGCCCGACACAGTTGACAGGAAACATGCCGTTTGATCCTCTCCGATTTATTATCGGCGAAACCAACTTGATCAGAATCGTTTCCAATGAAAATCAAACGCATCCGAAAGAAAACCGATTTCCATGCTCCCATCGCGTTTTCACCTCCTTCAAATCGTAATTTTATTAAAACGAATTCGCTTAATAAGCCTTCGAATAACGGTTACATATTAATAATTAATATGCATATTATAACTCATATATGTAACTCTAATTTTGCGCTATATCCCTTCTTTTATTGAAATTTCCTCATCTATTTCTTCCTCAATCTCTATCTTCTAGTATATTACACCAAATCCAAATAAATGTCAATACAATTATAACAATTAATAATCGACATTAAATCTTAATTTTCGACATTTAAAAAATGATATATCCGGTATTCGGGATTTAGAACAGGAACTTCGATTGTTTTATGAGTGAAAGGGGCGTTGAGGATGGCCGATGCAAAGTTTGTCGAGCGCGCGTATGACTTATTTTCCGGCACCGTCTATCGCGTCTGCATGATGTATCTCAAAAATCCGGCAGATGCGGAAGACGCCGTGGCGGACATATTCTTAAAGCTCCTTTCTCACCCAAAAGCGTTCAACGGGGACGATCATCTGAAGGCCTGGCTGATCGTCGCCGCGAAGAACAGATGTAAAAACGTCCTTGCCAACTGGTGGAGCAAAACGAGGTGGAGTTCGACTCCATCCCTGAACCCGCCGCGCCAGCCGAGGATTTGACGGTGCTCGCAGTTGAAGAACTCCCCGAAAAATACCGGGAGGCACTGTATCTTTACTACTACGAGGGATATACCGGCGCGGAGGCGTCCAAGATGCTTGCAATCACCGAATCAGCATTTTGGTCACGCGTGAAGCGCGGGAGAGAATTATTGCACATGGAAATGGAGGAAGAGTGCGATGAGGGAAAAAGAGTTCAAAGCGGTATTTGACGGCGAAAAATACGTCATGCCGCAGGAGTTGAAATACCGGGTTAAAAACAGGATTTCGGAAATAACAGCAACCGCAAAACCGTTTGTCAAGCGGTCGGTTTCGGCGATGGCCAGCATCATCCTTGCTTCGGTTTTGGTGGTCACGGCGGCTGCGGTCGGAGGGATAGCGCTGTTTAAATCGATTTACGGCGAAAACATCGAGCCGATCATGCCGTACAGCGAGATCATCAACACTAAAGCATCGGATGAAAACTACGAATTGACGCTGCATGAGGCGGTTGCCGATGAATACACCACCGCGTATATCTTCTCGGTCAAGCGGCTGACGGTCGGGGTTTCGAAGGCGATTGATAACGGAAGCACGATGATATTTAAGAGCTTTGCTCAGGTGAATTTAAATGCCGATCGTTTTCTCGAATATTATAATTCGCAAGATAACCCGGAATATTTCACGACATTTAACGGGTACAGCACTTTTGAAAATCAAATATTCGCATACCAACAGCTTGTTTTAATTCGCCCCAATGCGGCATTTAAAGAGGAAAATGATGCGAAATATCTGATTCATGCGATCGATAATTTGAAAACAGAGGATACCGATTACTATGCGCTCTATGTTATAAACGGTGAGAATCAGACGTTAAATATCGGCATAGGAACTTGCGGTAGTTGGTACGGCAATTTTTCCGGCGGTCCGGAACTTACATTACCGAAAATGACTCAGAAAGCGCCGTCGGTCACCCGCTCGGTGCAGGAGTATTACAGGCAGTATCTCAAGCAGACGCATCCGACAATGCTGTTTAACGGCACTCGGCTTGCTGATACCGTGACGATCACGCCGCTGGCGGTCTATGTGAAGAGTACCGGTGCGTTAAGCAGTTCGGGAATGCAGAGAGCTGGTTTTATGGATTATATCAACGGTTCATTATATCGCAGCGCCGAACTTGTGTTTGGCGATGGCACAGAAAAGACACTCACCGAGATGTCTCAGGACGAAATGGGCATCAGAATTTCCGCCAATACGGGTATATATCTGTTCAATGAAGTAATGGACACATCGCAAGTCAAGTCATTCATGGTCTATGACACGGTGGAGTTCCCGATGGATGTAAATCTGCCGGTGATTGACCGGGAGACCGGAACCGAGATTGTACCCAAATACGAAGTTTTCGATCTGGTATTTGATCTCGGAAACGAATTGGTCACTTATCTCGATGGGATGTATCCTGAAGAGCGAAAAGAAGGATACAAGTATTGTGGAAGCCCGCGTTACGAGAGCGAGAACTCCTGCACAATTAACGGGCATGATTGCATGATCACCCTGACCGGTTACGAACTAAATGGGGAGACCTTCTCCGCCGCAGCTGACCGGATGCTGCAGGAATACTTCATGAAATACAACTGGGCGGTTTCCAATACGACGATCAAAGATGGAACTTGCTCCTTGGGCAATGTCCGGTATGCCGATATCACAGCTAGTATTCTGGGCGGTGCGATGACTCATACTCACTACTTCTTCTTCGAGACGGGCGGAAAGCTGATTGTTTTGCAGTTGAACGAAAACACGAATGCTTGGCCGTATTATTCGCTCGATGCGCTTTTACAGTTGATTACGTTTAAGTGAGGAATAACCTGATGAAAAGAACGGCGAAAGCCGTTCTTTTTCGCTTACTCGGCTTTTACAGCCGGTAATGAATCCCTCCACCACTAAAGCGCTTAAACGGCGCTTTAGTGGTCCCCCTCCCTTTAACAAGGGAGGTAAGGTTGGCGGCAGAATCCCTATTGACCGACAAAGTTGGAAAGTGGTATAATGGTATGCGGTGAGAATTGTTCTCACGCAGGGATGTTCTCACATAACAAACCAATAAACGAAGGGTATGAATCAGATGTCAGTATTAAAAGGAGCATGTATTATCGGTCAATCGGGCGGTCCGAGTTCCGTGATCAACGCAAGCGCTTACGGCGCAATCAAAACCGCGCTCGAGAGCGAAGCCATCACCAAGGTCTACGGTGCCTGCAACGGCATCAAAGGCGTATTGGACGGAAAGCTCATGGATATGGGCAAAGAGGATCCCAAAGAATTGGAATATATGAAATATACGCCCTCGTCGGCACTCGGCTCCTGCCGCTATAAGCTCAAGGACCCGTCGGTTGACGACAGCGATTATAAACGCATTCTCGAAGTGTTCAAAAAGTACGACGTCCGCTATTTCTTCTATAACGGCGGCAACGACTCGATGGACACCTGCAATAAAATTTCGAAATACTGCCTTGCCAACGGCTACGAATGCCGCGTGATGGGTATTCCGAAGACCATCGACAACGACCTCGACGGCACCGACCACTGTCCCGGTTACGGCTCCGCCGCCAAGTACATCGCCACTTCGGTCATGGAGGTCTACCACGACGCGCATGTCTATGACACGGGAATGGTCACAATCGTCGAAGCTATGGGCCGTAACGCCGGCTGGCTGACCGCGAGCGCCGCGCTTGCCGTCGAAAAGGGCTGCGGGCCCGATCTGATTTATCTGCCCGAAGTGCCGTTCGATCTGGACAGCTTTGTCGCTAAAGTCAAGACCATTTATGAGAAGACAAAAAAATGCCTCGTCGTCGTATCCGAGGGTATTAAAGACAAAGACGGGAAATATATCTCCGAATACGGCGCCGACCTGACCAAGACAAAGGACAGCTTCGGCCATGCGCAGCTCGGAGGCCTCGCTTCCTTCCTCGCGGACACCGTGAAAAATGCCACCGGCGCAAAGGTACGCGGCATCGAGCTTTCGCTTCTGCAGCGCTGCGCGGCGCACTGCGCCTCCCAGACCGACATCGACGAGGCGTTCAAAGCGGGTAAAGCCGCCGTCACAAACGCCGTCAAAGGCGTGACCGACAAGATGGTCGGTTTCGAGCGGGTGTATAAAGACGGCAAATATCAGTGCAAGATCAAATTGTTCGATCTGACCGTCGTCGCCAACGCCGAGAAAAAGATTCCGCTCGACTGGATCAACAAAACCGGCGACGGACTGAACAAAAAATTCATCGACTACGCGCTGCCGCTCGTTCAGGGACAGACCAAACTGCCTTTTGAGAACAGTTTGCCGCGGTTTGTGAAACTGAAGAAAGTGCTTGTCAAATAAAAACCGGAATAACCTTATACGAGAGACCCAAACGGAGGCGATTATTGTGAGCGAAATCAAAACCATCGGCGTATTGACCAGCGGCGGAGACGCTTCGGGCATGAACTGCGCAGTGCGCGCGGTTGTGCGTTCCGCCATCAGCAGCGGCATGGAGGTCTTTGGCATCAACCGCGGTTATGAGGGACTGATTCACGGCGATTTTCAGCAGATGGAGATCCGAAGCGTTTCGGAGATCCTGCACAGAGGCGGGACAATTCTGTATTCCGCCCGCAGCCCCGAATTCCAAACCCCCGAGGGTCTGGAACGCGCCATCCGAAACTGCAAGCAATTCGGTCTCCAGGGCATCGTCGTCATCGGCGGAGACGGGAGTTTCCGCGGCGCGAGCGCGTTGTCCCTAAAGGGCATTCCTTGTGTCGGCATTCCCGGCACCATTGACAACGACATCAGCGCATCCGACTATACCATAGGAGTCGATACGGCGCTGAACACCATCATTGACGCGGTCGACAAAGTGCGTGATACCTCGCACTCGCATGACCGCTGTTCGTTGATTGAGGTCATGGGACGCGACTGCGGATACCTTGCGCTGCACGCGGGCGTCGCAAGCGGCGCAATGGCAATCCTGGTGCCCGAAATTCCGATCGACCTTCAAAAAGACGTCGTCGAACCGATGCAGAAGATGAGCCGGGCGGGTAAAAAACACTTCATCATCATCGCTGCGGAAGGCATCGATTATCCCGGCGGCGTGGCGCAGCTGGTCAAAGACATCGAAAACGCGACCGGGGTCGTGACCCGCGCGACCGTGCTCGGGTATGTCCAGCGCGGCGGTTCGCCGTCGGCAAAAGATCGCGTGATTGCCACGATGATGGGTGTCCATGCAGTCGACCTGCTTGCCAAAGGCATCGGCAACCGCGTGGTTGTGCAAAAAAACGGCCAAATCGTCGACTTTGATATCGCCGAAGCGTTGAAAATGACAAAACCGTTCGACAAAGAACTATATGAGCTCAACAAGCGGATTTCGCTGTGAGTTTTCTGAATTAAATGATTTCGATGTTGTAAAACATACGAATTCGGTGTATCATAGATGGCGGTACGTTTTTCGTGCCGTCATCTGTTTTTCGGAAAGGAATGCTCGATAAAGATGGAAAGAGCAATCGTATATGCCGACAACGCGGCGACGTCCTGTGTGTCGGAATCGGTTTTTGAGGCGATGAAACCGTATTTTTGTGAAAAATACGGCAACGCGTCGTCGATTTACAGCTTGGGGTATGAGAGCGAAAAGGCGCTGACCGCGGCCCGCGAACAGGTTGCAAAGGCGATTCACGCCGATCCGAGTGAGATTTATTTCACCGGCGGCGGCTCCGAGAGTGACAACTGGGCGATCAAGGGCGCGGCGTTTCAAAAGGCCAAGACAGGCAAGAAACACATCGTCTCGACCGAATACGAGCATCACGCGGTGTTGAATACACTCGAGGCGCTTAAAGCGCAGGGATTTGAACCGACGCTCATCAAGCCGACAAGCGAGGGCATTATCACGCCCGAAGCGATTGCGGCGGCGATTCGTGAGGACACCGCGCTGGTCACCGTGATGGCAGTCAACAATGAAATCGGAACGATCAATCCGATCTCGGAAATTGCCGCTGTATGCGCTCAAAAAGGCGTATTATTTCATACCGATGCGGTACAGGCGGTCGGGCATATCCCGGTTGACGTCAAGGCACTCGGCGCGGACATGCTGTCATTGTCGGCACATAAGTTTCACGGCCCGAAAGGCGTCGGCGCATTGTATATCAAAAAAGGCGTTCGGATCATGTCGCTCATCAGCGGAGGGCAGCAGGAGAACGGTAAACGCGCCGGAACCGAGAATATCCCGGGTATCGTAGGACTCGGCGCGGCGATCACCGAAGCGGTTGAACATCTGCCCGAGGAAAGCATACGGATTGCCAAACTTCGGGACGAGCTGATCGATGGGCTGCTTGCGCTGCCGGCAACAAGGTTAAACGGCAGCCGGACGCAGCGGGCGCCGGGCAACGCCAATATTTCGTTTGAGGGCGTCGAAGGCGAATCGCTGCTGCTTTGGATGGATATGAACGGTATCTGCGCCTCGTCGGGGTCGGCCTGCACCAGCCGGTCGCTCGACCCGAGCCATGTATTGTTGTCGATCGGATTGCCGCATGAGATCGCACACGGTTCACTGCGGCTGTCACTCGGACGGTACAATACCGAAGCGGACGTGGATTATATCCTGAAAACCGTGCCGCCGATTGTGCAGAAACTGCGCGCAATGAGCCCGATTTGGGCCGGACGTATTTAGGAGGTTTATATGTATACCCAAAAAGTGATGGATCATTTTATGAATCCGCGCAATGTCGGCGAGATTGAAAATGCCGACGGTGTCGGTGAAGTCGGAAATGCCCGCTGCGGCGACATCATGAAGATGTTTTTAAAAATCGACAACGGCATCATCACCGACGTCAAATTCAAGACATTCGGCTGCGGCGCGGCGATTGCGACGAGTTCGATGGCGACAGAGTTGATCAAAGGAAAATCCATCGATGACGCGCTCAAGCTGACCAATAAAGCGGTCGTAGAAGCGCTGGAGGGATTGCCGCCTGCGAAGATTCACTGCTCGGTACTGGCTGAGCAGGCCATCAAGACGGCGCTTGCCGATTATTACCGAAAGAAAGGCATCGATCCGGAACCGATTGTCGGCAGGATCATCGACTGCGAAGGGTGCCATGAATAGCATTTTGGTCGCCTTATCCGGCGGCGTCGATTCCGGCGTCTGTGCTTTGATGCTGAAAAATAAGGGGTACAGAGTCGGCGGGATCTATATGATCATGTCGAAACAGCACGAAAATGGCATTGAGAAAGCCGAAAAAGCCGCGAAACAACTCGGAATTCCGTTATACACCGTTGACGCGCGAAAAGAATTCGGAGAGACCATCATATCGTATTTTATCAATGAATATGCAGAGGGGCGTACGCCGAATCCCTGCGTGCGCTGCAACCCGGCAATCAAATTCAGGCAGCTGCTCGCATGTGCCGATCAAAACGGATATCAATACATCGCAACCGGACATTACGCACGAACCCAAGACGGATTGATTCGAAAAGCCGTCTGCGAGAAACGTGACCAGAGCTATATGCTTTACCGGCTTGAAGACGATGCCGTAAACCGCCTGTTGATGCCGCTCGGAGACGTTCATGATAAGGGCGAAGTGCGGAAAATCGCCAAAGAGAACGGGCTGGACTGCCACGACGCGCCCGACAGCAGCGAGAATTGTTTTCTGCCCGATGCCGATTACGCCGCATTTTTGCGTGAAAAGCTCGGGATATTACCGGGAGATTTGGTCTCACCGGACGGCCATGTATGCGGCAGGCACGAGGGGATTTACAATTTTACGATCGGCCAGCGCAAGGGCGTCGGCGCGTTCGGAAAACCGGTGTTTGTGAAAAGAATCGAACACGAAACCCGCCGGGTCTTTTTGGCGTGGGGCGGGGATGAATATTCGGATACCGCTGTTTTATCGGATTGCATTTGGCACAGAATTCCGGAAGGCGAAAAAGTATATGGTGTAAAGATCCGTTCGGCGGCGAGAGCGGTCGGAGCGAAGATTGAAGGGGACAGGGTATTATTCGAGCAGCCCGCCAGAGCCGTTGCGCCGGGGCAGAGCGCGGTGGTATATGAGGGCGAACTGGTCATCGGCGGAGGGGTTATTTTGAAGTAAGAAGTAATAGTGAAGAGTGAAGAGGTAAGGTACCGCTGCGGCGAGAAGATTTTAATAAACAGGAAAAAGCAATGTTAAGGTAAAGCGCTCTGCTTGTGCAAAACGCTTTTATTTTTTACCATAATACATTTGACAGAGGTATATACAGATGGTATCATGTAAAAGATCGGGTTTAAAAATATTTGCGACCGAAATCTAATAACATTTATCGCCTTTGCGAAAGGATGGAATTGTAATGACGGAACTGACAGGGAAAGAACGCATTTCACGTATTTTAAATCACCAGCCGGTGGATCGGATCGGGCTTTTTGAGCATTTTTGGGGCGACACTCAAAAAGAATGGATGGAAAATCAGGGCTGCGGGTCTGATATGAACAAGGAATTCAACTTCGATTTGTTGGAATGCTGGCCGTTTAAAATGGTCGCCCGTGTCGATTTTGAACCGGTCGTTGTAAAAGAAGACGAGGATACCGTAACCAAGCTCGACGGCAACTGGGCCGTGCTGCGCCGCCATAAAAAACACGACTCCACCCCGGAGCATGTGCGCTACGAAATCGACAGCCGGGAAAAATGGGAGGAAAAGATTAAACCGCTTCTGCTTGACCGGTCGCTGTTTGAAAAGCGCATTAACTTTGAAGCCTACCATAAGGATAAGCAATATGCCGCGGAACACAATAAGTTTTTGGTATGGTCGGGCGTCAACGTCTTTGAGTGCATGCACCCGGTCGCGGGGCACGAAGAGATGCTTGCCGCGATGATCTACGACCCCGAATGGATTATGGATATGAGCAAGACCTTTGCGTGGCTGACGGTGGAACTGCAAAAAATGCTTTTTGAACGCGAGGGAAAACCCGACGGCATCTGGTATTACGAAGATATGGGCTACAAGGGTGCGCCGTTTATGTCTCCGGCGATGTACGATCAATTCATTTATCCGTCTCATGTGTATACGTTTGACTATGCGCACTCCATCGGACTGCCGGTGATGGTGCATTCCTGCGGATTTGTCGAACCGCTGATTCCGGGTATGATTAAAGCGGGGATGAATTTATTGCAGGCGATGGAAGTCAAAGCCGGTATGGATTTACTGCGCATTTATCAAAACTACGGCGACAAGATCGCATTGATGGGCGGCATCGACGCCCGGGCACTCTGCTCTAACGACCGCGCCCAGATTGACGCGGAACTTGAAAAGAAAATCCCGATTGTCAAGGGCAAATACGGCTATGTGCTGCACACCGACCATTCGGTACCGAAAACCGTCGATATGGAGAACTATAAATATTTTATAAAAAAGGGAATTGAACTCGGAACATATTAAAATTCAGTATTAAGAGTTTAGAATTAGAAAGTGCAACCGCCGGTTGCGGTATTTAAAAGCTGTGTTGATAGCGTGCTACCCAATTATTTGGTATTCTTTTAACACGGTGCGTGACGCCGGAAGTTCATAATTAGGAATTCAAACCGAAACATCAGGCATCTTGAAAGACGGGCGACCACATGGGGTCGTCCCTACAATGGGGGGCGTAATATTGGAAAAGATTATCGAAGTTAAGGGGTTACATAAGTCATACGGAGAGGTGCATGCGGTCAAAGGGATCGATTTTTATGTGGAAAAGGGCAAATTGTTTGCTTTTCTCGGCCCGAACGGCGCAGGAAAATCTACCACCATCGACGTTATCTGCACGTTTTTAAAACAGGACGAGGGCGCGGTGACCGTCGACGGCCGCACAGTCGGCAAAGACGACCGAACCATCAGAAACGAGATCGGTGCGGTGTTTCAGGACGGCCTGCTCGACCAGCTGCTGACGATTGAAGAGAATTTGAAATGCCGCGGCAGCTTATACGGGCTCAAAGGCAAGGCGCTTTCTGCCGCGGTCAAACGCACGGCCGAGATCACCGGGGTCACAGAACTGCTTAAACGGCCTTATGGCAAGCTCTCGGGTGGGCAGCGCAGGCGCTGCGACATCGCGCGGGCATTGATCAACACGCCGAAAATTCTGTTTCTGGATGAACCGACCACGGGGCTTGACCCGCAGACCCGCAAAAGCGTCTGGGAGACGGTCACGAAGATACAAAAAGAGAGCGGCATGACCGTTTTTATGACCACACATTACATGGAGGAAGCCGCCGGAGCCGATTATGTGATCATCATCGACAACGGCGAAATCTCGGCAAAGGGAACCCCTGCCGAGCTGAAAGAAAAATATTCGAAAGACCGGCTCGTTTTGACCTGTAAGGACACGCAGGCGGTCGCCGAAAAGCTCAAAGAGATGGGTGTTTCTTATAAAATTTCCGCTGACACCGTCCAGGCAGAACTCCCGGCTACGATGGACGCGCTGCCGATTCTCGAATCCTGCCGGTACATGATCTCGGGATTTGAAGTTTTGAAGGGCACGATGGACGACGCGTTTATCGCCGTCACGGGAAAGGAGATCAGGCAATGAGCGGATTTACCGTCAGAAATCTTAAAGTGTTTTTCAAAGACAGGGCTTCGGTGTTTTTTTCTCTGCTCGCCGTGTTCATCATCATCGGGCTGTATGCGCTGTTTTTGGGCGACGTCTGGGTCAAAAGTATGGATAACGCCCCGGGTGCGGAATTTTTAATGAATTCCTGGATCATGGCAGGCCTGCTCGCGGTTACCTCGGTCACAACGACGATGGGCGCGTTCGGCACAATGGTTGATGATAAATCGAAAAAAATTATCAAAGATTTCACAGTCTCGCCGATTAAAAGCAGCAAGATTGTCGGCGGATATATTTTCAGTTCCATCGTCATCGGCATCATCATGAGCCTGGTCACCGTAGTGCTGGCTGAGGTATACATCATCCTGAGCGGCGGCGAATTCATGGGGTTTACGGCGCTTTTTAAAGTGCTCGGGCTGGTGGTGCTTTCCACGACGACCAATGCGTCAATGGTGCTGCTGCTCGTCTCGTTTTTTAAGAGCAATAACGCTTTCGGCACCGCAAGCACCGTGATCGGAACCATGATCGGCTTTTTGACAGGCATTTATCTGCCGATCGGACAGTTGCCAGAAGGCGTTCAGTGGGTGATCAAATGCTTCCCACCTTCGCATGCGGCCGCGTTATTCCGGCAGGCGATGATGGAAGCGCCGTTGGCTGCCACATTTGACGGTGCGCCTGCGGAGACGATCGAAGGATTTAAACAGATGATGGGCGTGACATTCAAGTTCGGCGACGCTGCGGTTTCGGTGACGACAAGCATTCTGATTTTAATCGGAAGCGCTGTCTTGTTTTACGGTTTGGCACTTTGGAATATCTCAAGAAAGAAAAGATAGTTGCGCATATAAAAAAGGCTCCGAAAAGGGGCCTTTTGTTTATTATGGGGCGGGACGTCCTGAGAGAACGCCCTCATTATTCCGCCGTGCGTCAAATTTAATTCCATAGAAGAATTAAATTATATAAACGAATTACAATATTGTCTTCATATGCGGCGGGATGTGGGCATCTCCCCCTTCGTTATTTAAGCCATAAGCTCTTTTAAAATGCGCTTTGCGGCTTCGGTTTCGAGGGAATCGTCGTAGGGCGGGAGCGGCTCACCTGCGATCAGATTCAACAGTTCGCGCAGAAGGTCGGGGTTGCGAACGAGCACCGGGCCGAGCAGCTCGGTGGCGAAAAGGTTCTTTTTGCGCGCGCCGTCCGTGGTTTTATCATACGGTTGCTTCCCGCTGCCTGTGATACGGACGAACGGGGTTTCATATTCGCCATGGCGGGTGTCGGTACTGTTTAAAAAGCCCGTGATTTGGAGTCCGCTTTCAGTGATGCCTACCAGGTCACGGATTGTGATCTTTTTGCCGAAGGCATGCTTGACCGGGAACAGGCCGCAGCCCTTGACTTTTTCGCCGTCGTCCAATATAAATTCTTCGGAAAACAACGCGGGGGCGTTGCCGGTCGCTAAAAACACCACGCCTTTTTCGATGGCGTCAAACAGGTTTTCGCTGCGCGGCACCAGATCGGCAGCGGCGACGGCGAGGTTTTTTGGCAGACCGGGGGAGATGTAGACAAAGTCGTATTGCGTCAGGTCGAAAGGTTCACCGACCGTGCGGCATTCCGCAGTCAGCTCATATCCGGCTGCTTCAAGCCGTTTTTTAATCACAGTGAAGTTGCCGCCGTCGCCGTAGAGGTCGAGCAGGTCGTCGTAAAGCCGAAGCAGTTTCATCTTCCGGTCGCCTCCATAATGGTTTTTGCGTCGTACAGTTCGGTCAAAATGCAGAGCGTCCCTTTAGTTTTGGACACGGCTGCTTTGATGCCGGAGTTGTCCGGTTCGATCAGCACAGTGTCCATGTCAAAGCCCGCATATTTGAGCCGAACCGCGAGGTCATACGCCCTCGGGCCTGCGCAGATCACGTTTCTGACATTGCCCGCAAGACGTTCAACCGCGATGTCCCACAGCCAGGTGGTGTCGCGGTGATTGGTATGGTTGATGTTGTTGATGTAGGCGACGACGGTCTTTTCGCCCGGGATGCGAAGCACTTCGGAAATCGATAAATCGAACGAGACGGGGTTTTGATTCTTTGACAAGATCATAACGCCTTCGCGTTCACCGATTTTAAAACGGTCGATTCGGGTTTTATTGGTCTTAATTTGATTGAGCGCCGCAACGACCGACCAAAACGGCAGACCGGCTTCGGTGCAGACGGCGGCTGCGGCGGCCAGGTTCATAAATCCGTAAGCGGTCGGGGCTTCGAGTTTGATATCCAGACCGTTGATTTTGGCGGTGCCTCTGCCGAGGTCGGCATCGGTCAACAAATAACTCGGACACGGTGCGGTGAATTCGCAATTATCGCACCGGTATTTTCCGATATGGTTGTTGAGGTAAAATTTGTAGGAGAGCCGATGTTTGCAGATCGGGCAGACCTTGCAGTCGTGGGTGATCGAAATGGGTTTCGGGTGTGTGAGTTCGCCCTCGTCGCAGCCGAAATAGACCTTGCGGCAATCTTTGCCGAGTCGGACGCTGATCGGGTCCATGGCGTTCAAAATCAGGGTCATCTCGGGGGTGATGACATCATTTAATATGTTAAAAATAAAGTCGACGTTGTTATTGCGGGTGATTTGGTCGCGAAACAGGTTTGTGACCAGCATGTAATCGGGTTTGAAGTCGGCAAAAATCAACCGCGACCAGCGCTCATCGGTTTCAAGCACCAAAAAATCGCAGTTGATATGGCCGCGTAAGTCAGACGCTTTGAGCATGACAGTCGCGACGCCGCCGGTCATATTCGAGCCGATCGGGTTGGTCTTGACGGTCTTGCCGCAGGCAGCAAGCGCCTGTGCGATCATGCCGGCGGTGGTGGTTTTGCCGTTGCTTCCGGTAACCGCGATGATTTTGGCTTTACGCTTAAATCTGCCGAGCAATTTCGGGCAAAGTTTTAAAGCGACCCTGCCGGGAAGGTCGCTTCCGCGTCCGATTAAACCCAATAAGAAAGCGGCGATTTTGCCGACCAATATTGCAAAAGTAAACAAGTTCCGACCTCCCAGGGACGGATATTTTATCTGTCCTTACGCTTTTTGAGCGTTGCCGTATATTGTACCACTTCTACATTGCGGAGTCAATTTTCGAGCCGGATAAAAATTCGAGTACGCGGGCGGCCAGAACCGCAGGGTCGTCTTTGAGCAGTTTGACATAGACATGCGGCCTTGCGCCGTTTGCGTTCATCATCACGCGGCCACGCAGCTTCTTGGTCATCTCGGGCAGGCAGGAGCGCTCTGGGTTGTTCATATAAAACACCAAACCGTCGCCGCGCTTGGAAAGCTCCGTGACTCCGCAGGCCGTGGCGCGGTTGCGCAGACGGGCGACTTCAAGCAGACGGGAGACCTGCACCGGCGGCTCGCCGAAACGATCCCGCAATTCGGCAAGAACTTCGGACTCGGCGTTTTTGTTGCCGGCAGCGGCAATTTTGCGGTAGATATCAAGCCGCTGGCCGGGCTCTTTGATGTAGGCCGGCGGGATGAAGGCGTCGATGGGAAGGTCGATAAGGCAGGGCGAATTCTGCACCTGCGGCTTTTCGCCTTTGGCCTCGGCGACCGCTTCGGCGAGGAGTTTGAGGTACATATCGTAGCCGACGGAAGCCATATGTCCGTGCTGGCGCGCGCCGAGCAGATCGCCCGCACCTCGGATTTCCATATCGCGGACGGCGATGGCGTAGCCCGCGCCGAATTCGGTGAATTCGTTGATGGCCTCCAAGCGCTTTTGGGCAATTTCCGAGAGCGCTTTTTCGGGGCGGTAAGTTAAGTAGGCATAAGCGCGGCGGGAACTGCGCCCCACGCGGCCCCGGATTTGGTGCAGCTGTGAAAGCCCCATCTTATCGGCATTTTCGATGATCAGGGTATTGACGTTCGGCAGGTCAATGCCGGATTCGATGATCGTCGTGCAGACCAATACGTCGATCTCGCCGTCCATCATCCTGCGCCAGATGCCCGAGAGCTCCTCTTTATCCATCTGGCCGTGGGCGCAGACGATACGAACTTCGGGTATCAGGGTCTGCAGTTTCGCGGCGACATAGGAGATGTCCTCGATGCGGTTATGCAGCCAAAAGACCTGGCCGCCGCGCCGCTGCTCACGGCGGATGGCGTCGGCCAACATATGCAGATCATATTCGGCGACGAAAGTGCGCACGGGGTGGCGGTCAATCGGGGCTTCGTCGATCATCGACATGTCACGGATGCCGCTGATGGCCATATTCATCGTGCGCGGAATCGGGGTTGCCGACAAGGTCAGCACATCGACCACGGGAAATTTGGTCTTCAGGGTCTCTTTTTGGGAGACGCCGAAACGCTGTTCCTCGTCGACGACAATCAGACCGAGGTCTTTGAAAGCGATGTCTTTTTGTAAGATGCTATGGGTCCCGACAACCACGTCAATGCCGCCGGTACGGAGTTTTGACTTGGTCGACGAGGCCTGTTTGGGCGTGACAAAACGCGAGAGCAGCCCCATTTCGATGCCGAAACCGCTCATGCGGCGGCATAAGGTCTCATAGTGCTGCCATGCCAAAATCGTGGTCGGGGCTAAAATCGCGGCTTGCTTGCCATCCATGACGCACTTGAACACGGCGCGCAAAGCCACTTCAGTCTTGCCGAATCCGACATCTCCGCACAAGAGCCGGTCCATCGGAACGGGTTGTTCCATATCAGCTTTGATCTCCTCGACGCAGCGCAGTTGGTCGGCGGTCTCGTCGTATTCAAAACGCTGTTCAAATTCTTCCTGCCATGGGGTGTCTGATGAGAAAGCGTGGCCTTGAATGCTTTTGCGCTTGGAATAGAGCGCGATCAGCTCGTCGGCCATATCGCGTACGGCGGCCTTGACCTTGCTTCGGGTACGCTGCCATTCGGCGCTTCCGAGTTTATTTAATTTCACCTGCCCGTTGTCGTCGGGGCCGATGTATTTTGAGAGCATATCCAGTTGGGTCACGGGCAAATAGAGCACGTCGGTGCCGGAATAGGAGATTTTTAAGTAGTCCTTGGTCGCACCCGCCGCCGTGATGGTCTCGACACCGTTATAAAGGCCGATGCCGTGCGCCTGATGGACGACGTAGCAGCCGGGCTTGAGCTCCGAGATTGATCCGATGGCATTGGCGCGCTTGACCGTGGTTTTGACAGCGCGGGGCGGGGTCGAGGTCAACAACGAGAATTTGAGCTCGGGCAGCTCGAAACCGCCGGACAGAGCGCCGACCGCAATATGGGCTGTATTTCCGGTGAACGGTTCGTCGAGACCGTATAAAACACAGGGTTTTCCTGAGTTGGTCAGATCGTCGATCAGGGCTTTGGCAGCGCGTTTGGTCGGAACCAAAATAACCGGCGTAAAATTGCCCGCCGAGACATCGGAGAGCCATTCGTGCAGGGTGTCGGGAGAGCCGTTCCAGACGGCGTTGACGCGGCAGTCAAACGTGACGATATCCTGCACGCGGCTTGACAGCGCGGTCTTGGCAAAGTTGTCGAAAAACAGGCCGCCGCTCCCGGTTACACGCGAAAACAAAACATCTAAACTCTCGTAAAATTCATCAACACCCTTGGCGCAGAAACCCTCTTCCAGCGCGGCGGAGAGCTCACCGAGCCACCGCTTTTCAAAGCCGTTTCCGGCTTCTGCGGTGCGCGCGAAATCAAAGACGGCGCAGACAGGGTTTTGCAGATAGTCAAAGATTGTGGCGGGTTTTTTATGGACTAAATTGTAATAGCGGTCAAAGTTGATACGGCGGCCTTCCCGCAGGGCGGTCAGATCGGATTCGGCCTTGCTGCGGTAATCGCCAGCGTTTTTGGTATGCAAACCTGTGCAGAAATGCCCGAGGTCTTTTTGAAATTGTTCGGGGTCGTCTGGGAAAATCTCACCCGCCGGGACGATGTGCATTTTATCGGCCTTGGAAGTGCGGCGCTGGCTGTCGGCATCGAAAAAGGCCATACGCTCGATCTCGTCGCCGAAAAACTCGATGCGAAGGGGGTTTTCGCTGTTGGACGGATAGACGTCGGCGATGCCGCCGCGCAGACAAAACTGGCCCTTGGCTTCGACCGGATCGACTCGGACATATCCAGCTTTGAGTAAGCTCTGTACGAGGTCGTTCGGCGCGATGGTCATGCCGGTTTTGAGTTCGATCAGTCGTCCTGCAAGCACCTCGGGCGAGACGGTATAACGTGTAAACGCCTCGGCGGTGCCGATGACGGCTTTCACTTTTTTGCAGCGCGCGGCGTCGAGCACGCCGAGGGCCTCGCGTTCATATTCGTGTGAGCTGACGCCCGACGCGGTTAAAATCAATTCTCTGGCGGGCAAAACAAACACGCCGTCTGTAAACTGGCGCAGATCGGCTGCGAATTTTTCGGCCTCGCCTTCCGACGGGCAGACCACCAGCGCGGGGCGGTTTAATTCTTCACAGGTTGCCGCAAGCACCGCAGCGCGAAAAGACGGCGTGCAGCCGGTGATTGCGCACGCCTTGTGTTTTGCCGCCGAGGTTTTGATCCGGGTGATGCCCGACAGCTCCGAGAGGTGTTGCAAAATCCCTTTCATTGATCCTCTTTCGGTTCGTTTTCCGAGCGGTGATTATATGCCGCTTTCGCCTTTTCAAGCTCGCCCGCGACAATCAGCTCAATGCAGCCGCAGATATCTTCGAAAAGTCCCTCAAGCGCTTTTCTGTCCGCGTCCGGCATGGTCTGGAGAACATAGTCATACAGAGGCATTTCTTTGACGGTCTTGGCTCCGATGCCGAGTTTGATGTGCTGGAAGTCCCATTCACCGAGATTGGTGATGATGCTGGAAAGACCGTTGTGGCCGCCATCGCTGCCCCCCGTCTTAAATTTGAACCGACCCGGCTCAAGCGTGATATCATCGTGCATCACGATCACATTTTTGACCGGGATGCGGTAAAAGTTACAAGCATCGCGAACCGCAAGGCCGCTGTTGTTCATAAAGGTCAAAGGCTTTTGCAGATAACACTTTTTACCGCTGAATTTCACTTCGGCAAATTCTGACTGAAATCGTTTTTTAAATTTGGCGTTTTGCTTTTGCGCAATAAAATCGGCAGCAAGAAACCCGGCGTTATGCCGGGTGCTGCGGTATTGATCCCCCGGATTTCCGAGGCCTACAATTAAAAACAGTTCGGCTTTTTTTAAAAAGATACCCAAAGGCAAAACTCCTTCTTTAATCACTTCCGTAAGTTAACAGTTAACATTTAAAAGTGTACAATGACAAGTCATTTTCGTATAAAGCGTAAAATTAAAAGTGTAAAGTTTCTGCGTCTCCGTAAAACCGTTATAAAGTTACGAATAATTTCAAACAGATGCGTTTAATCAAATAACGGTGAAACGGGGCGGTCGTTGTAGATGCGCAGGATGGCCTCGGCAAAAACCGGCGCGATCGGCAAAATCGTGATTTTCGGGCTCTGCTTCTCCGGACTGATCGGGACCGTATCGAGCAAAACGAGTTCCTTGAGCGGGCTCGCCTCGATGCGCTCAAGCGCGCTTCCGGATAGTACGCCGTGGGTGGCACAGGCACAGACCTCCGCTGCGCCGCCCATCTCGATGACGGCTTTGGCCGCGTTGCATAAGGTTCCGGCGGTATCGACCATATCGTCGACAATGATAACCTTTTTATCCTGCACTTCGCCGATGATATTCATCACCTCGCAGACATTTGCCATCTGACGTCGTTTATCCACAATGGCGAGCGGCGTACCCAAACGCTCGGCAAATTGTCTTGCGCGTGTGACAGAACCGAGGTCCGGCGAAACCACCACGACATCGCAAAGGTCCTGTTCGTGGATTTTCTTGAAAAAGGGCGTCAATAGCGGGACACCCAACAGATGGTCGAGGGGGATGTTGAAAAAGCCCTGTATCTGGGGAGCGTGAAGATCCATTGTGAGAACGCGGTTTGCGCCGGCCGCGGTGATCAGATCGGCGACGAGTTTGGCTGAGATCGGGTCGCGCGCGTGGGCTTTGCGGTCCTGCCTGGCGTAACCGAAATAGGGGATGACCGCCGTGATGCGGGCTGCCGACGCGCGCTTGAACGCGTCGATCATGATCAGGAGTTCCATCAGATTATTGTTGACCGGATTGCAGGTGGATTGGATCACAAAAACATCCGAGCCGCGTACGGTCTCTTTGATCGAGACCGAGATTTCACCGTCCGAAAATGTCCCGACATCGGCCTTTCCGACATCGGTACCCAGTTGACGGGCAATCTGGGAGGCGACCTCCGGGGTTGAATTTCCGCAGAAAATCTTGATGTCCTTTCCATGTACCAGCATTTTCACATTCCTCCGTTTCTTTCCTTCTTATCTGTCTGTCAAGGAATCTGTAAGACCGTTTTTTATGGTGCGGGCAAAGCGCAAGACCCGAATAAAAAAAGTAAGCGACACTTTCATTTCGGATTTGCGGTTTGACCTGTGCACTGTTTTCGGTCCATAAATCACCTTATAATTTGATCATTATATTCGGCTCAGCGGAAGATGTTGCGGTTGCGCGAGCGGGAGCGGGAGCGCTTGGCGGGTTTGTGCGAAGAATAATGCGATTTCTTTTTGCGGTTATAAACGACATTCAAAACGATATAGCCGATGATCAGAATTGCCAGAATACAGGCGATGATGATCATGATGTCGGAGGAGAAGAACTTACCGATTTGGGCAAGGATATAGGACAATTCGTTGCGCGCGACCGCGTTGGCCGCGACAAGCTGTACCGTGCCGAGTGATTTATCCCCGATCAGCAGCTCCGCGCTGCCGATAACCGCTCCGGCTTCGACCGGGGCGTCGACGGTTTTGTCTTTTAAGGCGTCGTCGAATTTGACGACGATGGAACTCAAGTCGGTGTTTTTCGGAACCATGGTCACAAATTCCTGCGACGGAACCAGTCCCACTTCGTCTACGCCGTCTCCGTAATTGACGGAGATGCTCTTGACAACCGTAGTCCGGGTCAGCAGGGTCTGAAGCGAATAAGTTGAGAATAGCCAGTCATACAGCGTTTTGGTCGTCTTGAACGCACCGTAGCGATCGACGGCACCGTCCGCGCCGGGAAGCGTCGATTTCAGCATGATGATGACATAGCGCTGGCCGTCTTTTTCGGCGATTGAGGCAAGGCAGGGGCCGGCAGGCGTAGTGAAGCCGGTCTTGATGCCGCGCGCGGGTTCGTAATACAGCGCTCCGCCGAGGTTATAGCTGAGCATCATATTGGTGGTGACGACCGTACGGGGGCCGTTTTTGTTCGTTGCGGGGATCGTATAGCGGGTTGAATTGATGATCTCACTGAATACCGGATACTTCAGCGCCTCTTTGGCCATCAGATAGAGGTCTTTGGCGCAGGAGTAGTGATTGTCGTCATGAAGGCCGTGCGGATTGGTGAAGTTGGTGTTGGTGCAGCCGAGCGCAGCGGCTTTTGCGTTCATGGCGGCAACAAATGCCGCAACGCTTCCGCTTGTCGTCGCTGCAGCCAAAAGGGCCGCGTCTCCGTCGCTCGCGAGAAGCATCGCATATAACATCTGGCGCATTGTGATCTGTTCGCCTTCGACCAAATTTAAAACGACGCTGCCGGAGCCCTGAATCATCGCGAGCAGCTCGCTTGTCATGGTTCCGACAGTGCCGTCGAGATCTTGGACAGTTTCGAGAATGACGATGGCCGACATGATTTTGGTCAGAGAAGCGGGATAAAGGCGCTCCTCCCCGTTCTTATCGTACATCACGAGACCGGTGTCCTCGTTGACGATGTATACCGACTCCGCCTGCGGTTCCCCGTTCGGAGCGTAGACCCCTTCGGCGGACGCCGGAAATAGAAAAGCTCCCGAGAGGATTAACAACACAGCAAAAACAGCGGCGGCGCGCTTGAATTTGCGCATAGCCCCTCACCTCCTGTTGAATATCGCCTTGCGAAATGTTATAATAGTACCGTATTTTCATCTTTTTGGATATGTACGGCTCTTACTATTTGATTATAACAAATTGCGACACAAAAGAAAAGCTTAAATTTCAAATTTCTCACGAAGGAAGAAACTCAATATGAAAGATCCGGGTTTTGACACCATCGCAATACACGGCGGATACGATCCGAAAGAAAACAATTTTTCGATGATTCCTCCGATTTATCAGACAAACGCCTATGATTTCGGCACCACTGAGCGGGCTGCGGCGTTGTTCGGCCTCAAAGAGGACGGCGACATCTATTCACGCATCTCAAATCCCACGGTTCGGATTTTCGAAGACCGCATGGCGCTGCTGGAGGGCGGTACCGGCGCGGTCGCGTTTTCCTCGGGCCACAACGCCATCTTCTCTCTGGTCGCAAATCTCTGCGAGTGCGGCGACGAGATCGTTGCAGCCCGTAAAATCTACGGCGGGGCGGTTAACATGCTTGGCCAAACCTACGCGCAGTTCGGCGTCAAGGCCAATTTTATCGACGGGGACAATTTGCTCGCCTGGGAAGAATCCATCACAGACCGAACGAAATTATTTTTCTTCGAAACCGTCAGCAATCCCGGCGCAGCCGTCGCCGATATCGCGCCGATCTGCGAAATCGCACATCGGCACGGCGTGCTCGTCGTGGTCGATTCCACGTTTACGACGCCTTATCTTTGCCGCCCGTTCGAATTCGGCGCCGATGTCGTTGTCCACTCTGCCACGAAATATATCTGCGGGCACGGCACCGCGATGGGCGGCGTTGTTATCGAGAGCGGAAAATTCGATTATTTGAATAATCCGAGATATCGCCAGTTTGCGGAGCCGGACATATCCTATCACGGCGTCGTTTTCGCCAAGGACTTCGCCAAAACGCCGTTCTGCGCCCGCCTGCGCAGCAAATACCTGCGCGACATCGGCGGCTGCATGTCCGCAAATACCGCCTATTTGATGCTGATCGGACTTGAGACGTTATCGCTGCGCATGAAAAAACACTGCGAGAATGGCGAGATCGTCGCGCAGTATCTGCTTGCTCACCCGAAAGTCAGGAACGTCAGTTATCCGACGCTGCCGAGCTCGAAATACCTGAGAGTCTGTAAAAAATATCTGCCGCGCGGCTGCGGTGCTGTATTTGCCTGCGAACTCGGCGGAGACCGCATCAAGTGTGCCGAATTCATGGATCGGCTCAAGGTGTTCGCAAACGTCTCCAACGTCTGCGACAGCCGGTCGATGGTCAACCACTCGGCTTCGACTACCCACGCGCAGCTCGACGCGAAGCAACTCGCGGCGGCCGGTATCAGCGAGGGAACCGTCCGGTTTTCGGTCGGCATCGAGGATCCGGCCGATCTTGTGGCCGATTTGGAACAGGCGCTCTCGGTTCTGTGAGCGTGGAGGTATGTAACGTATGATTTATGTGACCGGCGATATGCACGGAGATATGAAAAAGCTGAAGAACTCTTTTAAAGGGCTGAAAAAAGGTGACACGCTGCTGATTGCCGGGGATTTCGGCTTTATTTGGAAGGGTGACAAAGCCGAGGAAAAACTGTTAAAAAAGATCGGAAAGAACAAGTTTGACATCTGCTTTATCGACGGCGCGAATGAGAACCATGAATTATTGATGAAATACCCGCTTGATGAATACCGCAGCGGGGAAGCAGCCGTGATCAGCGGAAATCTGCGGATGCTGCGGCGCGGAAGCGTCTTCGAAATCGAGGGCAAGAAGATTTTTGCCTTCGGAGGCGCCAAGAGCGAAGATATCGAAAGCAAGCAAAAATGCGGCACCTGGCATGCCGAAGAACTGCCTAATGAGTTGGACTTCGAATTCGGACGCAAAAATCTCGAAAAGTACAGCTGGCAGGTCGATTACATTTTGACCCATCAGCCCTCGGCGGCGATGCTGGCTTCGATGGAGGCCGGATATGTCGACTGCGACGCTTTGCAGATTTATCTCGATGAAATCGGTAAAAAGACGAAATATGCCATGTGGATTTTCGGGCGGCTGCACCGCGACCGCAAGATCACTTATAAATGCACCGCTGTTTTCAAGGACGTGTTCGCATTGAATCCGCCGCCGTTGAAGACGAGGGAAAAGAAATAGGAAAAAACAGAGACGGAGGGAACCATGACAACCGGACAACTCCTCATTTTAATCGGAATCAATCTTGCGGGGATTATCGTCGCCGCACTGATGATTTTTTCGTTTGTGCGCAACAACTCCGAAAAACAGCAGAAAATGCTGGCAGACGAGCTCTCGCGCAACCGCACCGAGAACACCGCAGCGATGCGCGCTGGGATGGAGGGTGTGACGGGTGCGCTGATGCAGTCGCAAAGGGCTGCTTCGGACATCCAGGACAAGCGTCTGATTGAGCTGACTTCGCAACTGAAAAACAGCCAGGACACGCTGCAAAAGGCGGTCAACGAATCGCTGCTGCGCATGGACGACCGGATGAAGCTGCTCTCCGACCGGAACGAAATGAAACTCGAGCAGATGCGCCAGACCGTCGATGAGAAGCTGCAGAAGACCCTCGAAGAACGTCTGGGGCAGTCATTCAAACTGGTCAGCGAGCGGCTCGAACAGGTCAGCAAAGGCCTCGGAGAGATGCAGTCGCTCGCTAACGGCGTCGGCGATTTGAAAAAGGTGCTCTCCAACGTAAAGACGCGCGGCGTGCTCGGCGAAGTACAGCTTGGAGCGATCATCGGCGAATTTTTAAGCGCCGAACAATATGAACACGAAGTCACGACAAAGCCGGGCAGCCGCGACCACGTCGAATACGCGGTCAAACTGCCGGCCGAAGGCGGCGCGCCGGTCTGGCTTCCGATTGACTCCAAATTTCCGGGTGATACATATGCCGCTTTGCGCGACGCCTATGACAGCGGTGATAAAGATGCCGTGGAAGCTGCCGCAAAAACATTGTGCAACACGCTGAAATCCGAAGCTAAAGGCATTCACGATAAATACATATGCCCGCCGCAGACCACCGATTACGGCGTGATGTTTCTGCCGTTTGAGGGCTTATACGCAGAAGCTGTCAACCGCGGTATGATTGAGACTTTACAGCATGACTACCGCGTGATGATCGCCGGACCGAGCACGATGGCAGCGCTGCTCAACAGCCTGCAGATGGCGTTCCGGTCATTTGCGATCCAAAAGCGCAGCGGCGACGTGTGGAAAGTGCTCGGCGCGGTCAAGACCGAATTCGGCAAGTTTGCGGACACCCTTGCGGCGACCCAGAAGAAGCTCGAACAAGCCAACAATGAACTCGAGGATCTCGTCGGAAAGCGCACCAACGCCATGCGGCGTAAACTGCGTGATGTGGAGCAGCTGGACGGGCCGGAAGCAGCGCAGGTGCTTGAACTGGAGGCAGCCGGAAGCGAAGATGCGGAGGACGATAATTAACGGCACTCCGTCGGCAGAACGAAAGGAAACAATATGTATCTCGACGCATTTGAGAATTTTCCGGTCATTGAGACCGAGCGGCTTGTTCTGAGACGGCTTGAAATGCGGGATGCGAACGATATTTACGAATACGCAGCGTATAAAGATGCATTCACTTATACGGACGGTTTTCCGCAGGATTATGAAGAAGTGAAAGCAATGGTCGAAATCTGGGGCAATGAAGCGTATGAGTCCAAGCGGTTTATCCGATGGGCAATCGAACTGAAGGCCGAAAAAAAGGTGATCGGCGGGATATACATGTTCGACCCGCAATGTGATGATATCAGCGGTCGTAAGGCGGATATCGGGTATGAAATCTCACCCAAATATCAGAACAAGGGATATGCCAGCGAATCCATCCGTGCTGTCGGGCGGTATACGGTACAGAATATGGGCATCGTGCGGGTACAGGCACTGATCATGCCCGAAAACATCCCGTCAGTGCGCGCATGTGAGAAAGCCGGATTTGTCAAAGAAGGCGTTTTACGCAATTTCTGTCATTATAAAAACGGAATCAGCGGGTTCAAGTCGATGGTCATCTTTTCTTTGACACCGCAGGATATACATTAAATCAAAAAAAGGAGGCGTTTTTGTTGACGATCAGAGAAGAACTGGAGCAAAAAGAACATTTAATATTGGCTCCGAACGCCTCATTTGCCGATCAAAGCAAAGGGCGGCAGCACAACGAAAAACCCTGCGATTACCGGACGGACTTTCAAAGAGACACCGACCGGATTGTGCACAGTTCCTCGTTTTCTCGTCTCAAACAGAAGACGCAGGTGTTTTTATCACCGCGCGGCGACCACTACACCACCCGGATGACCCACACGATTCAAGTCGCAATGATCGCCCGCACGATGGCGCGCGCCATGTCGCTGAACGAAAACCTGACCGAGGCCATTGCGATGGGCCACGACGTCGGGCATACGCCGTTCGGGCACGCAGGAGAATCAGCATTGAGCAAAGTGCTTAAGGATGAGGGGGTTTTCCGGCATTATGAGCACAGCGTCCGGGTGCTGCAATGTCTTGAAAAAGACGGAAAAGGCTTGAATCTGACCGCCGAGGTTGTTGACGGGATTATCAATCACACCGCAGGAAAATGGTCGGTTTGCCTCGAAGGTCGGTTGGTGCGCATTGCTGACCGGATCGCCTATGTCAACCACGATATCGAGGACGCGGTTCGTGCCGAAATTATTAAGCAGGAAGATGTCCCCATTGAAATTCGGGATGTGCTCGGGCCGACCAAAAGCGCCCGGATCACAACGCTTGTCGCGGGAGTGATCAAACACGGCGTTGACTGTGAAGACCCCGGCCCCGGTTCAGAATTGAACAGGTATTTCGATAAATTGCATGAATTCATGTTTGAACGGGTTTACACCAATCCCAAAGCGAAGAGTGAAGAAAGTAAAGCCAAAGAGATGATCGAAACTTTATACGAATATTTTTATGAAAACCCGGAGGAACTCACCAAACGCGCGCCGGTCGACCGGGAGCATGTGTCGCAGTCGGTCGTGGATTATATCGCGGGAATGACCGACCGGTATGCGGTTAGTGTGTTTGAGGAGGTTTTTGTTCCGAGGGGATGGGGAAGATAGAAGTTCGGTGAGAATGCAGGGCGGGATGCCCTCATACCGCCTTGCGAAGCGGCAAAATTTATGAATTAACAGGAAATTATACCAAATTGGTTTGACAAAACGAAAAACCGTGTTATAATGACATATTGGTAGATTGGGGGGATATGCTCTGATTGCCGAAAACATCATCAGCGAAATCAAGTATCGCATAGACATAGAACAGCTGATCGGCGGGTATGTCCAACTCAAAAAGAGAGGCACGACTTTGGTCGGCCTTTGTCCGTTTCACTCCGAAAAGACGCCTTCCTTTACGGTTTGGCCGCAGGACGGGCATTATCACTGTTTCGGATGCGGGGCGGGCGGTGACATCATCACTTTTATCCGGCAAATCGAAAACCTCGAATATCCGGAGGCCGTCGAATTTTTGGCCAAGCGCGCAGGAGTCGAGATTCCGAAATCCGTATTTGAGCAGGATAACTCCAAACAAAAGCTTCGAATATTGGAACTCAACCGCTTTGCCGCGCGTTGGTTTCACGAGCGGCTTTTTACGCAGGAAGGAGCGGCGGGACTGGCTTATTTAAAAAAACGCCGGCTGTCCGACAAGACAATCAAGCGTTTCGGACTGGGTTTTGCACCGGCGGGATGGGACAATCTGAGAAAAGCCGCAAATGCCGCAGGTTTTTCCGACAATGAACTTGCGGGCGCATTTTTGGTTTCAAAAAAGAACGAAACCGTTGACATGTTTCGCAACCGGGTGATGTATCCGATTATTGACTCAACGGGCGGCATCATCGGCTTCGGCGGAAGAGTTCTCGACGACTCGCTGCCGAAATACATCAACTCCTCGGACACCGTTGTTTTTAAAAAAAGCCGCAATCTGTTCGCACTGAATTTCGCCAAAAAAGCCAAGGCCGGACATCTGATTTTGGCCGAGGGTTATATGGACGTTATCATGCTGCATCAGGCCGGTTTTACAGAGGCGGTGGCGACGCTCGGAACGGCGTTGACGCAGGAACAGGCGCGTTTGATGGCGCGCCACACCGACAAGGTTATCATCGCTTACGACAGCGACAAGGCGGGGACGTCCGCCACCCAGCGCGCTTACGAAATTTTACGGGAAGCGGGGCTTTCGGCCCGGGTACTCGAGATGAAAGACGCAAAAGACCCGGACGAGTACATCAAAAAATTCGGCGCTGATCGATTTGCCGCGCTGCTTGAAGGCAGTGCGGACGCTCTTTCGTTTAAATTGCGGGCGATTAAGACAAAATATGATTTGGACCTTCCGGAGGAGAAAACCGCCTGTTTGAAAGAGACGGCCTCGGAACTCGCCAATCTCGAAAGCGATGTCGAAACCGACGTATATGCCGCAAAAGCGGCGGAAGATCTAAACGCAGATAAAAAGGCGCTTTTATCCGAGATCGTGCGGCTGAGACGATCTAAGGCAAAACGCCGCCAGCAGGAAGAACTCCGGCGCAGCGGACTTCCGGCATCAGTACTTGCAAAACCGGGAGCGGAGAGTAAATTCGACGCGGTCTGCAGCGGGATCATCCGTTATCTCTTCGACAACCCCGCAGACTGCGGACGGGTCTGCACGCTGTTGCCGTTTCAAAAGCTGCCCGATCCGTTCTGGGACTCGGTGCTTGATTACGTCAAATCGCGCGCGCCCGAAGGCGCAATCGACATTTCGCCGCTCGGAGAAAAATTCACGGTCGAGCAAATGGGGAAACTGTCAAAAATGTTATCGGGTCCCGCTTCCTGTACCGATATGAATACGGTCGGAAAGTATACCGATAAATTAAAACTCGATCTGCCGATTGATTTAAATGATGAAAAACAATTGCTGGAACGCCTCAATGATCTTCAGAAAATCAAAGGCGGGAAAAATCAAAACAACGTATGACATGAGTTCAGCTCTTGATTCAAAATATTTGCAAAGAGGACCGAACCTCCGAACTTCAACGAAAGGAAGACAATAGAAATGGATGACAAAAACAAGAAAAAGAGTGCCCTGACGCCCGAGGAAGAGTCCCCGTTAAAAAAACCATCCGAAAAAACGGCAAAAGAAGGCAGGCTCGAACGGGATAAGGACGACTTTTTCGATGAGAAATTTGAAGATATCGAGGGAGAGGATAAGGCCTCCGAGGCGGGGGAAGACGAGGCCTGCGGGGTTGAGAGAGAAGAGGATTTCGACACCGAGAAAGAACCGGATGAGGATGAGGAACCGGTGACGCTCGACGATATCGACGAAGAAGCGCTCAAAAATTTTGATATTGACAAACTTGTGCTCGGTGATGACGGTGAACCCGTCACCGATGCCGAAGAAGATGAATTCGAAGAGGAGGATGCCGAACCCGAGGGCGATATTCCCGATCTCGATATTGAACCGCTCGATATGGAACCGGTTGATGATTTGCAGGAGCCGGACAGCGAGGCCATCAAAGACGTTGAGAGTTTTATCTCCGAACTCAACAACGGTCCCGATCTCGAGGCATCTTTAGCCGCCGACGGCGTTTTGATCGACGACCCGGTCAAGGCCTATCTCAAGGAAATCGGACGCGTCGGCCTGCTGTCAACCGAAGAAGAAATTGAGCTTGCCACGCGCATGGGCGAGGGCGACGAGAACGCCCGCAAACGCCTTCTCGAGGCGAACCTGCGACTTGTCGTCAGCATCGCCAAACGCTATGTCGGGCGCGGCCTTCAGTTTTTGGATTTGATTCAGGAGGGCAACCTGGGTCTGATCAAGGCCGTTGAAAAATTCGACCATACCAAGGGTTTCAAGTTTTCCACATATGCCACCTGGTGGATCCGCCAGTCGATCACCCGTGCCATTGCGGACCAGGCCAGGACCATCCGTATTCCCGTACATATGGTGGAGTCTATCAATAAGGTCAAAAAGGCGGGAAATCAGATCCTTTATAAGACCGGGCAGGAGGCGACACCCGAGCAAATCGCCGAGGCCGTAGGAATGACTACGGGCAAAGTCCGTGAGATATTACGGGTGGCTCAGGAGCCGATTTCGCTGGAGACGCCGATCGGCGAGGAAGAGGACAGCCATCTCGGTGATTTTATCCCCGACGACGACGCGCCCTCGCCTGCCGATACTGCCCATCTGACCATGCTCAAAGAACAATTGGACGACGTGCTGCGCACAATCACTCCGCGCGAGGCGAAAGTGCTCTTGCTGCGCTTCGGGCTCAAGGACGGCAGGCAGCGCACCCTTGAAGAAGTCGGCAAGGAATTCAATGTCACGCGTGAGCGCATCCGCCAGATCGAGGCCAAAGCGCTGCGCAAACTCCGTCACCCCAGCCGCAGTAAACGGCTGAAGGACTTCCTTGAATAAAACAAATCGAGCGGGAAAGGTTTTCATTTATGAATATCACCAACATGACGCTTGAGGCGGATTATGCGGTTCGAATCGTATCAGCCATGGCAGCCGCCAAATCCGTTGAAAACAACCGGCGGCTGGATGCGGGCGCTCTGGCTGAGGCCACCGGCGTCACGCTTCGGTTTACTTTGAAGATTATGCGTAAGCTCGTCGCTGCCGGTATTGCGAAATCCTATAAGGGCGTCAGCGGCGGATACGTTCTGGCCAAACCCGCCGGAGATATCTCGGTCGGAGAGGTCATCGAGGCGGTCGACGGCAGGTTCGAACTGGCGAGGTGTACCCAAAACGGCTGCAGCAACCCGAGTATGACGGGCATCTGCCGATTTAAAAATGAGTTTGACCGCATTTCCGAAATGGTTCGAAAAGAGATGGGAAAGATTCTGTTTTAAATGATAACATGCAAAAGAGCGGCAAAACCGCTCTTTTTCATATTATTTCAGTTTAAGGTAAAATGTGAAACATAAAGGGAGAATTCCGAAGGCGGCAGGATTAACCTGTGAATATCGAATTAACTTTACATTTTCACTTTACATTTGAAATATGTTATAATAGATATGCGAGCGCGGCGGAGAGGACCGGGTCGTCGGTGCCGAGGAGTATGAACAGTTGCCGAACCAGTTCCGGACTCTGCATCGGCGGATGAAACGATTTTGACTGTAAAAATACTTCTTCCTGTGCGGCACCGCTTTGCGAGGAAAATGTCGGCTCGGGGGAGTTTTGTTCGGGGGTCTGTGAAGCGGAATAGGATTCTTTTGCTCTGCGCTGCATCTCCATGACCCGTTTCATTGCATCATTCTGCATTTTAATCAGGTCTTTTTCATTGTATTCAGGCATTTGGTCTTTACCCTCCTTTAAAAAGGTTTTAGTTATTCCCCGGAAGGTTCTGTGGTTTTCAGGTATTTGACGAGCCCGATGGCGGCGGGAAGCCGCTGTCGGCGGTCGGACGTTAAAAACGGGCCGAGCGCGGTGAGCAGGCGGATATGCGGGTCCGGCGAAGAGTCGGTCTCAGCCTCGTCCAACAGCCGTTTAAGGGCATCCAGATCATTTTGCGTCAACGGCATGCAATCATCTCCTTTGAGAAACAATATGCGGACAGGAGCGAAATTATGAAGATCATAGTGATGTCCGACAGCCATGGCAACGCAGATGCCGTACAAAAAGTGATTGCCCGAAACCCGGACGCCGACGGATTTTATCACCTCGGGGACGGATGGCGCGATTTTGCGTTTCTGATTCCGGAGAAAGGCGCCTTTTGCATCGGCGTCAAGGGGAACTGCGATTACAGCAGCGATCTGCCGCAAAAAGACGTCAGGGTGCTCGAAGGGGTTCGGATTGCGGCTGTGCACGGCGAGGATTTTCACGGGATCGCCGATGCGGTTTTGCTGGCCGCAAAATTTCAGGCAAAAGTGGTTTTACACGGGCATACACATGTTCCGAACATCGATTTTGTCAACGGGATCTTTGTCATCTGCCCCGGAACGTTGAAATTCGGAGCTGATCAGACTTATGCCGTGCTTACGATCAAAAAAGGCATATTTAAGCCCGATTTGATCTGTTTGCGGGAATAAAACCCGGAGGTTGAAAACCCGCGGGAAATACGGTATAATGCGATGCGAAAGGGGCGTTTTTATTGAGCATGTATACGGTAAAGCTGTCAAAACTGATTTCGGAGTTCGGCCTCGTTCCGGTGACGCTGCCGGATGTACCCGAGAATATTTTGATCTCATCTTGCGAAGTCAACCGCCCCGGCCTTCAGCTGCTCGGGTTTTTCGAGTACTTCGACAGCACCCGTGTTCAGATTATCGGGCTTGCCGAGCTTACCTTCTTTAAAAATATGACCTCCGGGCAGCGCGTCAAAGGTGCTGAGGAATATATGGCGAAAAAGCCGATTGCGGTCATCTTCACCCGCGATATGGATCCGATGCCGGAATTTGTTGAAACAGCCAAAAAGTACGGAGTCGCATTACTAAAGACCGCTGAGCAGACCTCCCAGTTTATGGCTGCTTTGATCGCGCTTTTGAATGTGGAGCTCGCCCCGCGCATAACCAGACACGGCGTATTGGTCGAAGTCTCCGGCGAGGGTATATTACTGCTCGGAGACAGCGGGGTCGGAAAGAGCGAGACCGCAGTGGAACTCATTAAGCGCGGGCACCGGCTGATTGCCGACGATGCGGTCGAGATCCGGCGCGTGTCCAATAAAACGCTGGTCGGTTCGTCGCCCGAGAATATCCGCCACTTTATCGAACTGCGCGGCATCGGCGTGGTCAACGTCCGCAGATTGTTCGGTATGGGCGCAGTCAAAGCAACAGAGAAAATTGACCTTGTCATTGAGCTGGAGCCCTGGGATTCTGAAAAGATCTATGAACGACTCGGGGTCGGCAGCGAAACAATTGATATTCTGGGCATTTCGATCCCCTGCCTTACGATTCCGATCAAACCGGGCCGGAATTTGGCCATCATCATTGAGACCGCTGCGATGAATAACCGCGATAAAAAATTCGGATACAACCCGACGAAAGAACTGATGACGCAGCTCGGGCTGGACAGCAAAGAATTCGAAGAGATGGCCAGGCATAAAGAACTCTGAACGTGAAAATAAAGAAATTGAATTCATAAAAGGACGGAAGGAAACATGTATTATATCGGAATCGATTTGGGCGGCACCAACATCGCGGTCGGAGTATGCGACGACCAATATAAAATCGTCGGGAAAGCGTCTGTAAAGACAAACCTGCCGCGGCCCGCCGAGGAGATCGCAGCCGACATGGTCACAGCGGCAAAAGCGGCCGTGGAAAACGCAGGCCTTACGATGACTGACATCAAGTGGGCGGGCATCGGCGCGCCCGGTTCCGTCGAACCCAAGAGCGGCGTGATCATCTACAACAACAACCTGGGATTCAACAACGTCCCGATTGCCGACCTCGTCCAAAAGGGACTTGGCGTCAAAACCTATGTTGACAACGACGGAAACGCGGCTGCTTACGGTGAGATGCTGGCAGGAGCAGGCAAAGGGGTCAAAGATCTGGTAGCCATTACTCTCGGCACCGGCGTTGGCGGCGGTATCATCATCGATCAAAAAATCTACGCGGGATTCAATCATGCGGGTGCGGAACTCGGGCATATGGTCATCGAAAAGGACGGCTGGCCCTGCACCTGCGGGCGCAAGGGTTGTTTCGAGGCCTACTCTTCGGCGACCGGTATGATCAAAATGACCAAACTCGGCATGCAGAAACACCCGTCTTCGATTATGTGGAAGCTCTGCGGCGGCAATTTAGACAGCGCCGGAGGCAAAACCGCGTGCGACGGCGTACGCAAAGGCGACGAAGCCGCCCAAGAAGTTTGGGATAAGTATCTCGACTATCTGGCTTGCGGCGTCATCAGTTTAATCAATATCTTCCAGCCGGAGGTGTTCTGCATCGGCGGCGGAATTTCAAAAGAAGGGGATTTTTTACTCGAACCGCTGCGGGCCCGAATCGCAAAGGAGACTTACAGCCGGAGCGGAATTCCCCAGACCAGAATCGTCGCGGCAACGCTTGGCAACGACGCGGGCATTATCGGCGCGGCATTTTTGGGGAATATTCGTTAGGAGGTCATCTTGACCGGAAAAGCGGCCTTTTTCTGCGAGCGTGAAAAAATCGAATACCGAATTAACGAGCCGCTGAGCGAACACACCAGTTTTCGCATCGGCGGCCCTGCCGCATTGTTTGCGGAGCCCGATACGCCCAAAAAGGCGGCTGCTTTACTCGGTTTTTGCGCCCGGAATGGGATCAAACATACAATGATGGGACGCGGCAGCGATTTGCTGGTCTCGGATGACGGTTATGACGGCGTTGTGATTCGAATCGGCGAAAAAATGGGCGATATGGATATCGACGGCAATGTGATTACGGCACAAGCAGGCGGCTCACTGGCAGGATTGTGCCGTTTTGCGCAAGCCAATCATTTGTCGGGTCTGGAATTTGCGTTTGGAATTCCGGGCAGCATTGGCGGCGGGGTCTATATGAATGCGGGGGCCTACGGCGGCGAACTAAAGGACGTTATCACCGAGGTCGGTTACTGCGGTGCCGACGGTGAGACAAAAACGTTGAAAAAAGAGGAATGCGGGTTCAGTTATCGGCATAGCTTTTTTACTGATAAAGATTTATTGATAGTATGGGCAAAGTTTGCGCTTGTGCCGGGCGACAGTGCTGTGATTGCGGCAAAGATGGCAGACATTCAGGGAAAACGAATCGATAAACAACCGCTCAATTTTCCCAGTGCGGGCAGCGTTTTTATGCGTCCGCCCGGTTTTTACACCGGTGCTCTGATCGAGCAGGCCGGGTTGAAAGGGAAACAGATCGGGGGCGCGCAGATCAGCGAAAAACATGCCGGATTCATCATCAACACCGGTGATGCTACCGCGAAGGATGTAAAAGAGTTAATCGCTTTGATTCAGGATGAGATCAAACGCCGAAACGGGGTGGACCTTGTCTGTGAGATCAAGTTTTTGGAGTAGATTCAGATGTCTTTCTGCAATGAGGTGAAAAGCAAGCTCTGCGAACTTACGACACCTGCTCAATACGGGCGGGCGTTCGGTAGCGGGCTGCTTTTTTTACACTGCGGACGTCATAAAAACTACCTGCTCAGAACCGAAATTCCGGGCGCAGTGATTGCGCTCGGAGAAATTTTTGAACACGTAACAGGACATGTCTTACCCGTCGAACTGCGCTCGACCGGTGTACGCGCTGCGGTGCTGCGCTCTGAGGAGCCACGCTCTGCAAAACGGCGGGAATACCGCCTGAAACCGGCGAGAAACCCTAAAATGTCGCACTCTGCCGATCCGATGAGGGCGCTTACGACAGTAGACTTTGCGAAGCCGGAAGAACTGTCCAGAAGCCGGATTTTTTCGGTGTTCAATCAGTTCGGCGAAGACGGTACGCTCGATAAATCTTTGTTTGAAAATCCCGAACAGGCACAGCATTTTTTACGAGGAGTGTTTATTTCGGCAGGGCTTGCCGCTGACCCGGCGTGTGATCTCCATCTGGAGTTTTCGGGGCTGACCGAGCGGGCGGCTGGAGAACTTTCAAGGTTACTGGAGACGTTGGATTTCCGCCCATTAATCACGAAACGGGGCGAAAAATGGGCGGTGTATTTCAAGGACGGAGAGCAGATTGAGTACTTACTCGCCGCACTCGGCGACACCGGAGCGATGTTCGAATTATCCAGCCTGCGCATTCGCCGCGATATCTCGAATAATCTGAACCGTCAGATCAACTGCGACGCGGCTAATTTGGGTAAGTCGAGGAACGCAGCGGAAAGACATATCGCGGCAATCCGATATATCTTTTTAAAACAGAGCCCCGACTATCTGCCGGCAGAACTGCGTACAACAGCTTTGGCACGCGTGGAAAATGACGACGCCTCGCTTTCGGAACTCGGCATTTTACTGGGCATCGGGAGAAGCGGGGTCAACCACCGGCTGGCAAAGATCGTAAAAATCGCGGAAGATCTTGCTGTAAAGGAGGGTGAAGCTTTATGAACTCTCAATTTATTCATTTACATCTGCACAGCGAATACAGTCTGCTTGACGGAGCTTGCCGCATCGGCAAACTGCTGAAACGCTGCGAAGAGCTTGGGCAGACTGCCGTCGCCGTCACCGACCACGGCAATATGTTCGGGGCAGTCGAGTTTTTCAAAGCCGCAAAAGCCGCCGGAATCAAGCCCATCATCGGCTGTGAGGCCTATGTCGCGCCAAGGGCAAGGTCGGACAAGCAGAAGAGCGACGAGAATTCGCAGCACCTGATACTGTTGTGTAAAAATGAAACCGGGTATCAAAACCTGATCTATATGCTCTCCAAGGGGTGGATGGAAGGATTTTATAACCGTCCGCGTATTGATAAAGAATTGATCAAAGAGCACGCCGGGGGACTGGTCGCGCTGTCTGCCTGTATGTTCGGAGAAGTTGCGGCGAAATTGCGCCAGAACGATTTTACCGGTGCTCTCGAAGCTGCGGTATGGTACAAATCGGTATTCGGAGAGGACTATTACCTCGAGATGCAGGATCAGGGCATTCCCGACCAAAAGGGAATCAACGCCGGGATTATGAAGGTGGCAAAACGGCTCGGCATCAAGGTCGTCGCCACCAACGACGTTCATTATGTGGATAAGTCCGACGCCCGTGCGCAGCAGATTCTCGTCTGCATCCAGACCAACACCAACGTCAATGATCCTTCAGCGATGGAGTTTCCGACCAAGGAGTTTTATCTGAAATCCGAAGCTGAGATGGCGGAGCGGTTTGCTTACGCGCCGGAGGCGATCACGAACACCCTCGAGGTGGCGGAGAAATGTAATTTCGAATTTGAATTCGGCAAGACCAAACTGCCGCACTTTGACGTACCTGCGGGGTTCACCCATTTTGAATATCTGAAAAAGTTATCTGATGAGGGGCTGGCGAAACGATATGACGGGCAAAGCTGCGGTGAGGCCCAAAAGCGGTTGGATTATGAACTCTCCACCATCGAAAAGATGGGCTTTACCGATTATTTTTTGATCGTCGCCGATTTTATCTCCTATGCCAAGTCACGCGGGATTCCCGTGGGACCGGGGCGCGGTTCGGGTGCAAGTTCTCTGACGGGATATTGTCTCGGCATCACGGGTGTCGATCCGCTGCGCTACAATCTGATGTTCGAGCGGTTTTTGAACCCCGAGAGAGTCAGTATGCCCGACTTCGACATCGACTTCTGCCAGGAGCGCAGGCAGGAAGTCATCGACTATGTGATCGCGAAATACGGCACCGAACACGTCGCTCAGATCGTTACGTTCGGCACGATGAAGGCCAGGGCGGCGATTCGGGATGTGGGCAGAGCGCTCGGAATGAGCTATGCCGCCGTCGATGTGGTCGCCAAAAAAGTGCCCCACTCGATGTTCGGCACGCTCGAGGATGCCTTTAACGCGCCGGACAGCCCGTTAAAACAACAGTGCGACAACGACACGCAGGCAGCGGAACTCGTCGCGGCGGCAAAAGAACTCGAGGGCATGGCGCGCCATGCATCGACCCATGCCGCCGGTGTGGTAATTACCGATAAACCGGCTTATTACTATGTGCCTTTGGCCCTCAACGGCGCTGCAGTCGTGACCCAGTACACGATGAACTATCTCGAGGAACTCGGTCTTTTAAAAATCGACTTTTTGGGGCTGCGGTATCTGACGGTCATCCATGATGCGGTCGAGTTGGTGCGTAAAAATGAGCAACAGCCGGAGTTTGACATCAACAAGATCCCCGAGAGCGACCCGAAGACCTATGCGCTGATCGGAAAAGGCGACACCGACGGGATTTTCCAGCTTGAGTCGGGCGGCATGCGGCAGCTGCTCGTTGACATGAAGCCGAGAAACCTTGACGACCTGATGCTGGCCATTTCGCTGTACCGGCCCGGGCCGATGAAGGCGATTCCGCAATATTTAGCGGGGCGGGCTAATCCGAAAAATATTCATTATTTACACCCAAAGCTTGAAAACGCGCTCAAAGATACCAACGGCATATTTGCCTATCAGGAACAGGTGACGCAGGTTTGCCGTGACCTTGCCGGATTTTCTTACGGGCAGGCCGATCTGGTGCGCAGGGCGATGGCAAAGAAAAAGCAAAAAGAGATGGTGCGTCAGCGCGAGCGGTTTGTGCACGGCGAGAAGGACGAAAACAGCAATGTCATTGTGCCGGGCGCGGTGTCCATGGGTATCGACGAGCAGACCGCGAATCGGATTTTTGACGATATGGAGACCTTTGCGGGGTACGGTTTCAACAAATGCCACGCGGCGCCTTATGCGCTGATCGCCTATCAGACCGCTTATCTGCGTACGCATTGGTATAAAGAATACATGGCCGCGATGATCTCGAGCATGATGGGCGACGTCAAGGCGACGCAGTATATTGAGGACTGCAAGCGGCACGGGCTGAAAATTTACCCGCCGAACGTCAATGAGAGCGAAAAAACCTTTGTGCCCGCCCAAAACGGCATCCGGTTCGGGCTGCTCGCAATCAAGAATCTCGGAAGTGCGGTGATTGATTTGATCGTCGCCGAACGCAAACGCAAAGGGCCTTATCATACATTTTATGATTTCTGTTCGCGGGTTTACGGGCGCGAGCTGAACAGCAGAGCGCTGGAATCGTTGATCAAAGCAGGGGTATTTGATACGCTTCCGGGTACGCGCAGGGCGATGATGTCCGCATCGGGACTGATTTTAGAGGAACTAGCCGAACGTGACCATGAGAATGTGGAGGGGCAGTTAGGGCTGTTCGAAAACACCGAAAAGCCGCCCGAGACAGAGCTGCCCGATGCCGCCGAGTTTTCGAAAGATGAAATTTTAGCCCAGGAGCGCGAAGTGACCGGAATGTTTCTTTCGGCACACCCTCTGGACAAATTCGAGGGGCTGAAACGGCAGCATAAGATTCCGGACATCTCCTCTTTGCTCGGTGAAAATGCCCCGGAACTGGACGGCAAACATATAGAGCTGCTCGGCGTGGTCGCTTCAAAAACCGTCAAGATGACGAAAAACGGACAAAATATGGCCTTTGTCACAATAGAGGATAAAACCGCTGGAATCGAAGTCGTGGTGTTCGCCGATTTATACGGAAAGAGCGCCGATTTACTGACGAACGGCAAAGCCCTGTCGTTTTCGGGAAGAATTTCGGTTCGCGAGAGCGACACAGAGGAACAGGACACCTATGAAGTTAAATTGATCGCCGCGGCAATCTCCGCACCGGACGACAGCAATCTGCCGCCTGTGCCAAAAGAGGAGCCGGAACCGGTTACGGATACCAAAGCGGGAATTTATCTGCAGCTTTTATCCAAGGACGATCCGAACATGGAACAGGTCAGATACATCGTTCAGTTCTGCCCGGGCGATACACCGCTCTACTGTTATTTTAAAGACGATAAAAAACTTGTCAGAGCGCCCAGGAATCTTTGGGTCGTACCCACTGACGGGCTGCTGCGCCAATTTAAATCATTGCTCGGGGACGAAAACGTTAAACTTTTAAAGTGAAAAAAGTTTTCAGATCAAGGAGTTCTTTTAATAAAATAATATCGAATCGGAAAAGGAAGGAATAATGATAAATGATTACATTCGAACAGGTAAAAAATAATTCCGCCGTCAAAACCTACATCACCCGCGCGGACGAATCGCTGATTGCGCTCGGCTACACCGAACACAGCTTTTCGCATGTACTGAAGGTTGCCTCGACTGCCAACTATATCTTAACGACACTCGGTTATTCTGAGCGTGAGATCGAACTCGCCCGGATCGCGGGATATTTGCACGATATCGGCAACCTCGTCAACCGCATCGAGCATGCCCAGAGCGGTGCTGTGATGGCATTTCGGATTTTGGACAATATGGGTGCAAGCCCGGAGGATATCGCGACCATTGTGACCGCCATCGGCAACCACGACGAGGGCACCGCCGAAGCCGTCAACGCGGTCGCCGCCGCATTGATTTTAGCCGACAAGACCGATGTGCGCCGCAGCCGTGTACGCAATCGTGATGTCGCAAAATTTGATATCCATGACCGGGTGAATTATTCGGTCAAGAAGGCGACGACTCAGATCAACGAAGAGAAGACCGCTGTTGAGCTTAAGCTGACCATCGATACCGGCCGTTTTTCAGCGATCGAATATTTTGAGATCTTTCTAACCCGGATGCTGCTGTGCCGAAAAGCCGCAGAAAAATTGGGGCTTGAATTTCACGTCATCATCAACGGACAGCGGCTCGTATAAATACTCAATATCTTTAAAGATTTTATTTTTTCCTTCACCTTTCGACATGTTTCGATAATCGCAATGTGATACCCTTTATTCAGTGGACGAGCTCGTGCCTGCAGCGGGGGCGCGGCGCGGAAACCACGCGAGATTTCGAACAAAAAAGTATGTGAAATTGTTCGAAAAGAAATACATAGCGAAGAAAGGGACAGGATGGGTATGAACAAGGAAAAAATTGCGGGTGTTCTTGAAAAAGTGGCTTTACTTAACGGCGTCACGGTAGAGGAAGTCCGCAGAGAGATTGGTATGGCAATCATGGAGGGAATGTCGAATCCCGATCCGAAAGCCAAAGCCAACTGGGCTGAGATGGAAGCCGATCACGGAATCCTCTCCCCCGAAGACGTCATCGACTGCCTGGTTCAGCGGGCGCAGAATTTCGCCCGAAACAGGGAAGTGGATTATACTTAAAAAAGAACCCTCCGAAAGGAGGGTTCTTTTTTAAAGAGATTCATGTTCGCTGCAGTTTCCGCCATCGCGTTTCCTTTTGTCCATCACAAATTTAAAAAGCCGGTACAAATCGTACCGGCCTTTTGATTTCAGGTGTTTACGCTTTGCCTGCGCAGCCTAAAACTTCGACGAGCTTATGCTTTACAAGCACTTTGATGTTCTCACGCGCGGGTTTGAGGTATTGGCGCGGGTCGAAATGATCCGGATGCTGAGCGAAATACTGACGGATCGTGCCGGTCATCGCAAGACGCAGGTCGGAGTCGATGTTGATCTTGCAGACCGCGCTTCTGGCTGCCTGGCGCAGCTGATCCTCGGGAACGCCGATGGCGTCGGGCATATTTCCGCCGTTGTCGTTGATCATCTTCACGAATTCGGGCATGACGCTGGAAGCGCCGTGCAGAACGATCGGAAAGCCGGGAAGGCGTTTGGTGACTTCGTCGAGGATGTCAAAACGAAGCTGCGGTTTGGTGCCGGGTTTGAATTTATACGCGCCGTGGGAGGTGCCGATGGCGATTGCGAGCGAATCGACGCCGGTGCGGGCGACGAATTCCTCAACTTCCTCGGGGCGGGTATAGGACGAATCTTCGGCGCTGACATTGACAGCGTCTTCGATGCCGGCCAGACGGCCCAGTTCGCCTTCGACAACAGCGCCTTTGGCATGGGCATATTCGACTACTTTTTTCGTCAGCTCTACATTTTGGTCAAACGAAAAATGGGAGCCGTCGATCATGACCGAGGTAAATCCGCCGTCGACGCAGGATTTGCACAGCTCGAACGTATCGCCGTGGTCCAGATGGACGCAGATGGGCAGGTCGGTTTCGATGAGCGCGGCTTCGACCAGTTTCATCAGATAGGTATGGTTGGCGTACTTACGCGCGCCGGAGGAAACCTGAAGAATCAACGGGGCATTTTCTTCTTTGGCGGCTTCGGTGATGCCCTGGATGATCTCCATATTGTTGACGTTGAACGCGCCGATGGCGTATCCGCCGTCATAGGCCTTCTTAAACATCTCTTTGCTTGTTACTAACGGCATATTGACTGCTCCTTTTCACGAATGAGTCGAACGTTGGTTCTTGTGGTATTATATCCCGAAATCGATTTTGTGTCAACGGGCGGAGCCGGCTCCGTGTTATCTGGAATACCGGTTGCCGCAGCGAAAAATATCTCCCGTCATCATTTTAATTCAGCGCCCGTTACAAGATGCCGCATTTAAAGCGGGTTTGCGGAATTTTTTTAGCTCTGTGGGAGTATTAGGTATAAATTTTATAATATGCCCATATTCATAAATTTTATACATAAATCGAAATAATTTTTTAATTCGGTTGACATTGACGCAGGGTTAAGTGTTACAATAAATTCTGGGTCGAAGGGAACGGGACAGAATTGATGAAGATCACCGATGTTTCGGCAAAATCAAAAGCGATGCTACAATCAGCGGAGGATGAAAATGAGACAAAGCAGCAATCGATTACTCGATATTCGGGGGATCGCAAACGGAATGGAGGGGAAAAACTATCCGTTCGACGATTGCATGGCATTTATCATGGAGCGAAAGTCCCTCAATGAGGGATCGGGCGAAAATCAATTGGATTATTGGAATTTCTCTTGGATAACGGGGGACGGTTTAACGCAAATTTATGACAAAAATCCGTCAACACTCTGCGAATATTGCGTATCGGGGTTTCGTGCCGGGGAGAAACATATCCGTTATGTATTTGACGCCATCGGTTATGATTATACTTACATCACCGCCGAACAGATCAACTCGGAAAAAGAACGATATAGACAAAAGGTAATGGCGTTTATTGATAAAGGCATTCCGGTTCTTGTCAGAACCACGATGGCCGATACGCCGACGGCCAATTCCGAATTCACCTATTGCCTTTTTGTCGGATATGAGGATAACGGAAACATATTGTTGTATACCAACCCTTATGATAAAATTGTCAGATATGAAACCGGAAATACCGTGAAACAGGACTGGATTTTTATCGGCGATAAAAAACACGATGTTGTTTATGCAGACCTTGTCTTTGCTGCGGTTAAGAAGATGCGGATTTGGCTGACATTGCCCGAAAGCGACGGAAAATGCTACGGGGCGGCAGCATTTCGCGCCTGGGCGGATGATGTTGAAAACGAGCGGTTTGAAAACGAAACCGATTTATGGGCGAATTACGGGGTCTATTTTTGCAGCATGGCGACAAACGCGTGGGCAAACAATATCATCGACGCACCGCATGCCTCTCTTTTACATCGATTTGCGGAGCTCAATCCGCAATCCAACGATATGAAAAATCAAATAGCCGCTCAGTTCTTCAGAATCGGAAACGGCGACGGCAAGGGCGGAATTTGGAGAGAGCTCCAAAACCTCGGCGGTGGGTTTAATGTCTCAAATGAGGTTATGAAAGACCCCGAAAAGCGCATCAAAATCGCCGCTCTGCTCCGTGAGGCTGCAGGATGTTTCGACCGGTTGGTTGAAATTTTAGATGAGGGTTTAAAGAGGTTTTAGGTCGTTAAAATTACTTAAAGGAAGTGCATTTTATGCTAAGTCTTTACCGTTGATGTGAGTTTTGACGGAAAGAATTATAGACTCTGCCCCTCTTTCCCCCGCCATTCATGGGAAACATACAACACCGAATTAATTAATGTTTTATTTAAATATCATGATTTGCAGATGAAATATCAATCGATAAAATAATCCATTAAAAAGATTTTTTTCGAAAATATCCTTACTGGAATAAAAAAGAAAACCGCTTATTGATAGAAAATCTATCAATAAGCGGTTTTGATTTTGGCATGTTATGCGTTGATAATTCTTCTGGCGGTCATATATCTTGACGACCAATAAGTGTTCGTGAGAGATGCCATTTTTACATACCCCGCGCCGGACTGGGCGCTGATGAAGTTATTGTTGCCGATATAGATGCCAACGTGATTGATGTTGTTCAGTCCGCCGTCCGTGTCAAAAAACACGAGGTCGCCGGGTTTCAGATTTGCCCTGCTGACCGCAACACCGAGCGAGGACTGCTGTGAAGACGAATGCGGAAGCGTGATGCCCGCTTTTGCGTAGCTGTAAACGACCAGGCCCGAACAATCCATACCGTTCAATGTTGCGCCGCCGAATACATAACGAACACCGATTGCGCTGTTTGCCGCGTTCACGACAATTTGCTCTTTGTCGTTCGAAACGGTTATGTATTGTCCGTATACCCATCCTGTTGTGCCGTTATATGAGATTTGGTACCAGCCGTTGCTGCTGCCGAGGATGGAAATCTGCGTGCCGTTTGCAAGCCTGCCGATGATGGGTGCCGTACTGCCGGTAGCGGAACGCACATTCAAGTAGCTTGAAGTCGCAACGCGCACAGTTCCGGTTGTTGCCGCAAAAGCGGCGAATGCAAACATGCTGACCACTATCAGCAATGCCGCCAGTGTGCTGATCATTTTCTTGTAAATTTTCATGGGTTCCTCCTTACCGTTTCACATGACGTTTTATTTAAATTTTGTTTTTTTGCAAAAATAAAAAGACCTTTGCAAATTACTTTTCGTCGTAATCATGCAAAAATCTTTATGTCATGTGACAAAGATTTCGCTCTTGTGAGCCGAGTTAGATTATAACGCTAAGTGTTATGACAGTCAACCCATTAAATGATTCCTGATCTGCCAAGCGGTGGAAAGAGAGAACAAGCGATTTTCATCACATAAATAAAGAACGAATTGAAGTGAAGCAAAAAGCGACGTGAAGCGTTGGCTTGCGCCGAAGTGAAGTATTTCGCCGCGCGAAACGTGAAGCCCAAGCAGGGGTGGTTTAGGTATCTGCAATCTATCCTAAAAACTCGTTTTCAAGTATACTCATGTAAATCTTATCAACATACTTTCCGTTTATGAAAAGCACCTCCGGCAATCTTCCGACTTCTTGGAATCCTACCTTTTTGTAGCATTTGATACCGCCGTAATTATCCGAATGTACGGTAAGATTTATACTATGAAGGTTCATTGTCTTAAATCCATAGCTAAGTATCAGTCGAATAGCTTCGGCACCGTATCCTTTGCCTCTTTGTTCCTCGTTGCCGATAAAGATACCAATATAGGCGTTGCGGTTTAGATGATCTATGTTGTGAAGACTTATGCTTCCTATCAACACATCATTGTCAAGAAGAACTATCGCAAAACGATGCATATTTTTGGGTGGTTCATAAAGCCAATTCAAATCACTTTTTGATGAAACCATCAGAGGATATTGGCCGAAATTTACTGCGAGCGTTTTATCCTCATTCATCCATTTTAAATAAGTATCAACTTCATCCGAGTTGACGGGTGAAAGATATAAGTGCTCTCCGATAATCTTCTTATAATATTTCATTGTTTTCTCCCAATATAAACTTCCTGCCGATAGCATAAGAACGCTGACTTTGCTACTCATCGTATCAAAATTAGCGTTCTTTTAGTGGTGCGGGTAACAGGACTTGAACCTGCATACTCTTGCGAGCATATGGACCTGAACCATACGCGTCTGCCAATTCCGCCATACCCGCAGATAAAAAGCGTTTCGGAAAATCCGAAAGTGCAAGAGTTATTATAAAACAAAACACGCGAATCTGTCAAGCGGGAAATATAGAATTTTTCGACAGACAGCAATTCTGAGTTATCAGTTGCTATTTTCGGAGCGGTATGGTATGATAAAATTACAAAATATTCAAAATACCCGATAAAACACGAAGTAAAGCAAGGCGTAGATTTTGTTATAAGGACGGTGAATCATCATGGAACAACAAGAATGGAATAAACTTTTCCTGAAGGACAAAGAACCGACGTTGCTCGATATCGCAGAGTATGTCGGGCCGGTCAAGGGGCTGTGGCTGTCGCTGATCGAGTATTTTGAAACCGCTTATAAGATTAAACCGAAGCTGACTTACAGCGGGTGCAGCGGAATGCCCATGTGGAACGTCAAGTTTCAAAAGAGCGGACAGGCGTTCGGGACTTGGTATCCGCGCCGGGGGACATTTTATGTGATGATCATCATCGGGTATAAGCTGGACGCGCAGATGGAGCTGCTTTTGCCGGTGCTCGGTGACTATACCGCCGAATCGTACCGCAAGGCGGGTGATTATATGAAAATCGGCAAATGGATGATCCTCAAAGCGGACAGTGAACAAGTTTTTGAGGATTATAAAAAGATTTGCGGATTGAAGCTGGCGGCGAAGCAATAAATGTGAATTAAGTGATATTAAAGCAAAAGCGTTCCGTTTTAGCGGAACGCTTCTTGTATTTATATTCTGTGAAATTATTTCTCCCCGGCGAGGATGGCGTTGTAGGTCTTTTCGTCGAGTTGGTAGCGTTGGACGAGCAGGATGGCTGCGATAAAAATCACGGCAGGGATCGGGCCGATTAACAGACGGATGGTGAAAAGCGCGGAATCCGTCTGGGCGACCTCATTCGGCACAAAACTGGCAAGGCTTAAGAATGCACCCGAGAGGGCCGCGGCAAGCGCGACACCGATTTTGGAAAAGAAGGTCCACATGCCGTAATAAGCGCCCTCCTTGCGGCTCTTGGTCTGTACTGCGTCCACTTCCACCACGTCGGGCAGCATGGCGAACGGTGGCACATAAGCAAAACCGAGACCGATGCCGGCGATGGCCATCACGACAAACGTGAACGTCATGCCGAGAATGTGCGCGAAGAAGAACATCCCGAGGCAGCAGACCGCAAGAATACCGAGCGCAATCTGATAGGTGCGCTTTTTTCCGATGCGCTTGGAAATCAGCACCGAGACCGGAATACAGACCATGGCGACGCCGAGCAATAAAATCATGGCAATGGTGGTCATGCCTTCGTTTTGATAGATGTATTTAAAATAATACACTAGCATGGTCTGGACAAAGGTGAGGCCGGTGAGGTTCAGGGTATAGACCGCGGCGAGCCGCATATAGTGTTTGTTTTTAAAAACCACCGCAAACGTTCCGAAAAATTTTTGTTTTGAAATAACGTGATTTTGTTCGGTCTCGCGTACGGTGAAAAAGGTGATTAAAATCGTCCCCGCCATGATGATACCGAAAATCAAACCGACATTCGAATATCCCTTATGGGTGTCGCTTGCCGCATTCACGATAGGCAGGACAATGGCTGCGCCCAATATGGTGCCGATAACCGCAAAACTGAACCGGAAGCCGTTGAGGGACGTTCGCTCCTTGAAGTCCTTGGTCAGATCGGGCGTCAGCGAGCCATAGGGGATGTTGACAACCGTGTAGGCGGTGTTCAGCAGGCAGAGCGCAAAGAGTGCCCAGAGAAAGCCGAGTGTCTGTCGGTTTTGAAAATCGGGCGCGGAGAAGAAATACCACATTGATAAAAGTAACGGTAATGCGCCGAATAAAAAATAGGGGCGGCGGCGTCCCCAGCGGGAGCGGGTTCGGTCTGAGATATAGCCCATCATCGGGTCAGTGACCGCATCCCAGAACTTGCCGATTAAAATGGCTGCTCCGGCGAGCGCAGAGGCGATGCCGACAGTGTCGGTCAGATAGATGAGCGAATAAAAACCCATCGCGGTAAAAAAGAGGTTGCCCCCCAGATCACCGACTCCGTAACCCATTTTGACCCCAAAGGGCAGCTTGGTCTTTTTTACGGCTGTTGTTTCTTCATTTTTCATGATGATACACCTTTATACATTTGATAAATTTATTGGCTAGTTCATCGGTTACATCGCGGGCGGTCTGTTTCGGGTTCTTGTGGTAATCGGGAAGCCGTTCGGTGAGGTCGAGGCAGTCGCCCGGTACGATCACCGCTTTTTTGCGGATTTTGTTGGGGCGGGTGGTGATGTTGCCGCCCATCAAGCGAAACGCGAGGTCTTGGAGATTAATCACGGATTCGACGATGCGGTCAAAAGAGTTCGGGTCACTTTTGAGATAATTAAGGTCGTAGTAAGACATCAGGTCGAAAAGCTCCATATGACGCATCGCATACCAGGCCTCTCCGGTGCGGCGGTGCGCAAGAGCGGTCTCCAACGGGATGAGGGTTTCGATGGGTTTTTCCGGGTAGATGCGGTCCCAGCCCTCAAGACGCACGCGGTACATGCGCTGAATAAAGGAATCGTCTTTTGCGTTCAGCCCCAATATGTTTTCGGCGAATTCGATCACAAACGGCAGAAGGGCCTCCCAGCGGCGCTGTTTGTTTGCTTTTTCGCTTTCGCCTGCGGTCGGGTTTTGCGGCCGATAACCGAGCGCTGTGTAATATTCTTCGGCGACGTCCAAAATGCGGTTTTCGAGGGCTTCGATACGCGGTAATATGTCATTATATGATGTTGGAGTCATACCACAGAGAGATTCGAGGTGATCGAGAGCGGCAAGAACTTTCTTTCGGTCGCGCGAATCGTATTGGTAATGCACCGAAATCGGAAGAATGCGGACCTTTTCGGGGCGGGCGGCTTTTTCAAGTTCGCTTGCGCACCAGAAGCCGATGCGTACCGTTCCGGGCTCGATTCGGGGCAGGGTCTCGCTGTGATAGGAAATTTGGCCCTCGGGGGCGATGCCGAGCGGAGAATTGCCGTCCCGAAGGACCGCCCTGATATTTTTCATGCTCACAGGTTCGGCTTTGACGTGGTAGACCGGCAAAGCGCCTGCGCGCGGCAGGATAAAACGGATGAATCCGCCGCCCCAGAGCGGAACGGCGTAATCGTGAACCAGGCGAATGGGGGAGCTGCAGGGAAGCGGCGTCTTCAGCTTTTTCGCTAAGCGCGGGAGGAGGTAATTAAATACATAAGAGAGCAGCTGGGGTTCGTCGCCGTAGGGGTGGCGGAAAGCGACGATCAGACGCGTCTTTTTTTGTTGGAAGTCCCGGAGGGCCTCGATAATTTTCTCGGGGATTCGAATCTCTGTTTTTTCAAAGGAGAGTGCCAAACGGAGATATACGGGCATTAAAAAACGGCCGGCAGAAAGCAGCGGCCCTGATGGTTGTGAAGGCGAAAGCTTTTTTCGTGTCTGCGCTTTGGTAATCGGCTTTGCGGCCAGCCCCGTTTTCGACATAGTTCCCCCAATATCGCGATTGTTACGATTATTGTACCAAACGGCCGATTCGGTGTCAAGAGAAAGACTGCCGGTCAAGACGAACATCATTGAGACGGTTTCCATCCGCTCTGTCGGGCATGCGTTTGCATATTTCGACGTTCAACAACAAAAACTATGGCAAAACATGCGGAGGTGAAACCTTGTTTTTGGATAAATGGCTGCACAAAAACGATAAAAATCCGGGGACAAAAATAACTGAAAACGCGGAGAAGTTGATCGAAGGCGGTTTGTCCGATAAACTTGAAGATAATATCGAGCTCTTTCAAAAGCTTTTTGCAAATGACGATACCTTTATCGTTAGAAAATTCGAAAACAGAAACAACCCCGATATCTGCTGCTGCCTGATGTCCATGGACGGCATGATCAACGTGAGCATCATCAATGAAAATATCATCAGGCCGGTTACTGCTTATGAAGATAAAAAAGAAGGGGATTTGTTCAAAACATTATCCGAGCAGGTGGTTCAGTCAAACGATGTCACCGCCTCGGAAGATATCAATAAAATGCTTGAGGCAATTCTTTACGGCGATACGCTTTTATTTGTCGACGGTTACAAGCGCGCAATGATCATCAATACCAAAGGATGGCCGTCGAGAAGCATCGCGGAACCGGATTTGGAAAAAGTGTTCCTCGGCCCCAAAGAGGGATTTACCGAAGCTATTATGCAAAATGTCGCCATGGTGCGCAGAAAAATCCAGATAAACGATTTGAAATTTAAATTTCGTACGGTCGGCGCGAGAACCCGCACGAAGGTCTGTATTTGTTATATCAAGGGCATCGCGCAGGAATCGATCTTAACGGAATTGGAAAAACGTCTCGATACCATCGATATAGACGGTATATTGGATTCGGAATACATCAGGGAATTTATCACTGACGCGCCGTTATCTATATTCAATACCATTTATCGGACCGAGAGGCCGGATACCGTCGCGGGCAAACTGCTGGAGGGCAGGTATGCCGTGATTGTTGACGGAACTCCCGTGGTCCTTACGCTGCCCTGCTTATTTATAGAAAACATACAGACAAACGAGGATTACTACCTGCAGTTTCAGGCCTCTTCATTTAATCGGATTCTGCGTATTATCGCTTTGTTCATCACAACCTGTCTACCCGCTATTTATCTCAGTTTAATCACTTTTCACCAAGAGCTGATTCCGACAACTCTGCTCACAAGTATTTATTCGGCTAGGCAAGGGGTTCCGTTCCCGAGCGTCATTGAGCTGCTCGGGCTCATCATCATATTCGATGTTATTCGCGAGGCCGGAACGCGGATGCCTTCGACAATCGGCCAAGCCTTTTCAATTGTGGGGGCTCTCGTATTGGGACAGGCGGCCGTCGACGCAAAATTCATCAGCGCGCCCATTGTGATCATTGTCGCGTTCGCCGGCATCACCAGTTTGATGTTGCCCAAAATGATCAACACGATTATCATCATACGGCTTTTATTGATTATTATTTCTGCGCTTATGGGGTTATACGGTTTTCTGTTCTTGTTTACCGGAATTTTAGTGCATGCGTTCAGCCTTCATTCGTTCGGCGTCCCATTTATGTCCTATATCAGGACCTTCGACAGGGGAGACTTGAAAGATACGATGATCCGTATGCCCTGGTGGCTGATGAATTACCGCCCGAGATTGATTGCGAATGACAGGAAAAGACAAAAAAAAGAGGATAAGCGCACATGAAAAAGCGGGCGGTATTGTTTTTGTTGATTGTTCTCTGCCTGGTTACGACCGGTTGTTGGAATTACAGGGAAATCAATATGCTTTCCATCGTTGCGGGGGTCGGCGTTGACCGCGACGCTGCCTCCGGTGATTATGTTTTATATATCGAGATTATAGAGTCCGGCTCGGCTTCGAAAGGCCAGTCGTCACCGGAAGGCAAAATTGTGGAGACCAGAGGAAAAACCGTGTTCGATGCGGTTCGGAATACGATTCAGGTCTCCGGAAAACGACTGTTTTGGAGTCACGCGCAATGCATCATTGTTGGTGAGGGTCTGGCGAGGCAGGGGCTTCTTGATGTGCTCGACTGGTTTTACCGGGATGCCGAAATACGTCTGACCACACATCTGCTGGTCGCAAAGGATGCATCGGTAAAAGACATTATGACTTCCAAAGGCATCGTCAACGAAATTTTGTCTTATGAAATCAACGATAAAATCGATAATTCGGACAATGTTGAAAAATATACAAGGGTTCAATTATATAAAGTCATAAAAATGCTTGAATCGGAGGTCCCTTACGCCTTTGCTCCCTGCGTTACAATGAAGCCGCAGGATGAGATGAAGTCGGCGGATATCTGCGGGACCGCGATTTTCAAAGGGGATATCCTCGTGGGTTATTTGGATTCGGAGGATACGAAATATTTTTTATATGTCATCGATAAAGTTAAGGGAGGTTTGTTGGTCAACTACAATTATCAAAACGACCCAATTGCGGATATCACCCTGGAGGTGTTCGACAACAAAACCACGGTCAAACCCGTTTTCAGTGACGGCATTTTAGCCGTTGGCATCAGCACCGAGACCGAGGCGGCGATCGGGGAAAGCGGGCCAAATGCAAGCTACGCCGATATAGCGGGTATGACGGCTCTGACGGAAGACATGCAGCTGTTTTTGCAAGAAAACATCATCCGCGTCGTTCAAAAGGTGCAAAATGAATTCGACACCGACATCTTCGGGTTCGGGCAACTGGTTTATGCGGAAAAGCCCGACATTTGGAAGCAATATAAAGACGATTGGGATAACGGTTTCAAGAATCTGCAGTTCAGCGTGACCTGCAAAATCAAAATCAGGAACAGCGCCCAGGCCGGAAAAAGTTTAAAGGATCAACAGTAATGGGCGAGGAAATTGTGATTTTTACTGTGTTGTATGCGGTGTTGATATTTACGGATTTGGTGCCTGTATATCGCTCGAAAAGTAAGAAGGCGATTTTTTTCTGCACCGGATTTTTTGCGCTTGCCTTCATTTTGCAAGTTTTAATTATTTTCAAAGTCGAGCTTCCCAGATATGCGGATTTGTTTCAAACCATTTACGATTTCATAACCGGTAAAGGAGGGAAATGAGTTGGGAAAAGAAGTGATCACGGCGAAACAGGCGATTGCGATGCTGGTCATGTTCGAATTGGGCAGCGCTTTGATTCACGCCACCCATGCGAGAGACAATCAGGACTTTTGGCTCTCCTATCTTGCCGCAACGGTTTTTGCGTTGTTTACCTTTTTCATATATAGCCGTATTATGATCCTCTACCCGGGGAAAAACCTGCTGGACATCAACAGGGAACTGTTCGGGAAAGTCGCGGGAAGCATCATTTTCGCAACTTATATCTTTTACGCATTCTCTCTCGGCGCTTTTGTGACGCGGCATTTCACGGAGGTCATTCAGATAACATCTTTGCCGGAAACGCCGCAATATGCGTTTGCGATTTGTATCATTCTCACCTGTATTTATATCACGAGAAACGGGGTCGAGACCTTCGGGCGCTGGTGTTTGTTCGCGCTTCCGGTCATTATTGCAATTTTCTCACTGACAGTAGTCGTTTCGGCTTATCTGTTTGATTTTCAAAACTTAAAACCTGTTTTGCAGAGTGACGCATTTTTAATAGCGGATAATGCGTTTAATAATTATTCACTGCCGTTCGGAGAGAGCGTCGTGTTCCTTTTGGTGATTGATTCCCTGAATTTCCGTAAAAAAACGCTGAAAGTTTTTTATATCGGCTTGATATTGGGGGCATTCTTAATTGCGGTTGCGACGTTGAGAAATATCCTGGTTCTCGGCATGGAAAACATTCAACTTCTGACCAGCGCATCAATCAGCGCCGTCAGCATTATTCAATTGACCTCCTATTTAGAGCGAATTGAAATAATCGTCATCATAAATCTGATCATCTGCGGAATTGCCAAGATTGCGGTGTGCTTGGCGGGAGCCGTGAGAGGGACCGCGAAGCTTTTAAATCTCAATTCCGAAAGACAGCTTGCTGCCCCAATCGGACTGTTGATGCTGATGCTTTCGATCAACGTTTTTAAAAACGCCATGCAGCTGAACGAATGGTTCGACGTCTACAGATGGATTTTTCTCCCGGTTCAGGTGCTCTTTCCCCTTGTGACTTGGGTCATTGCGGAAATTAAAACGAAAGTTCATAAGAACAAAAGAGTAAAGGCTGTCGAACAAGAGAATTAAGGTTTTAGTTTCGTATGCGGAAAAGAGCTTAGCATAAAAGCTTAGGCCTATTTTATTTTGGCGTTTGGTATGGTATAATCTAACAAATATTTCAGGGAAATGAGAGGCAAAAAGATAGATTGATGTTCAAAGTGGCTTTGTTACAAATGATTTCGGCGAAGACGCAGGATGAAAATCTCGAAAAGGGGATTGCTTGGTGCAGAACGGCTAAGGCAATGGGGGCTGATCTGGCGCTGTTTCCCGAGATGTGGAATAATGGGTATGTGTTTCCGTCCGATATCGAAGAATTCAAAAAGAGCGCCGTTGGAAGAAATAGTGATTTTGTCAGTACTTTTGCCGAATTGGCAAACGAATTGATGATGGCAATCGGGATTACATACCTTGAACAATACGAGCCGCTACCGAGAAACACGCTGACGGTGTTTGATCGTTTCGGCAGGCGGGTATTGGATTATTCGAAAGTGCACACCTGCGATTTCGATGCCGAGCGAAATCTGACGCCGGGTGAGGACTTTGGGGTGTCGGAGTTGGATATCGAAGAAGGCAGCGTGAAGATCGGGGCTATGATCTGCTATGATCGGGAATTTCCCGAGAGCGCAAGGATTTTAATGCTCAAGGGCGCGGAGGTTATCTTGGTGCCGAACGCCTGTCCGATGGAAATCAACCGGCTTGCTCAGCTCCGGACGAGGGCTTTTGAGAACATGCTCGGGATTGCAACGGCGAACTATGCTTACGGTCAACCCGATTGCAACGGGCATTCTTCGGCTTTCGACGGGGTTGCCTATGGGGAAATCCGTCCCGGAACGGTCGAATCTAGGGATATGCTGATCGTCGAGGCGGGCGAGGCAGAGGGGATTTATCTTGCGGCGTTCCCGATGGATAAAATTCGCGATTACAGGCGGCGCGAAATTCACGGCAACACCTACCGGCACCCGGACAAATACCGCCTGCTGGTCTCGGAGGAGATAAAAGAACCGTTTATTAGAAGGGACTACAGAAAATGAATCATTTAATCGTTATATAATAACATTCCGAAATAGGTGACGGTGTTTGCGCCGTTGATATAGTTTATTTTTGCAGTTTCGGCGAGTCCCGCGACCAAGATGCCGAAGCCCTCAACTGAGGGAAACAGCTTGTCGGGGAAACGGCAGGGGCTGTCGGGATAAGTACATTTTTCGCAACGATTACAGCTTTCATTCGAAAGCAATAAAAAGTCGTTTATTTCTTGTTTAACGAGTTCATAAATCTTGTCGCAGGTCTGTTTAAAAGCCGCGTGTCCGGCGCGCATCCCCTCAAAATCAAATGAGTCCTCGAGAGGGAAAATCTGATTGAAAACCAAGGCATGGGCATAGGACAAACATTTTACTCGGCATTCTTCCATCTTGCCGACGGCGGGCGGACAAGCCCAAGTCGTGCCGTAGCTGCGGCAGGCGTTGTCCTCGCAAAGTTTGCGCACTTCCGGCGAAAATGGGATTTTCGCGGTTGAAATCATACCATGTTGGCTGATCCCGAGGGCGATTATTTGATCTTTATCAATATTCATATAAAATCCTCTAACTAATTATCACGGATGAAAACCGATTTCAGCATAACATAATCCGCTTTAATTTTCAATCGAGCAAAAATTATCAAGCAACGTTATGGAAGATGTTGTATGATCAGATCGGCGGTGATGACATGAACGGTACCGAGATCATTCAAAAGGCGATCGACTTTTGTGAGGAAAACCTGACCGGCGAGATCACCGTAGACGAGCTTGCCGCGCGTTCGGGCTATTCGGTCTATCACTTTTGCCGGATGTTTCAACAGGCGGTCGGTTGCGGGCCGATGGAGTATCTGCGCAGGCGGCGTCTGTCCGAGGCCGCCGTCGCCATCGCCTCGGGCAGGGACTACATCAAGGACGTCGGGTTTAACTGGGGGTTCAACTCCCATGAAAATTTTGTGCGGGCGTTTCGGGCGCAATTCGGCGTGACACCATCGCTGTTTCGGCAGACTCAAAGCAGTTTGAATCTGTTTCACCCCGTAAAATTGGGTGAACGGCGGTTTGAAATTCCGGGGCCTGCTGTGCGCTTTACCGTCAAACCCGCTTTCAAGGTCGCGGGATTTGCCTGCCGCACGACTTTCCGAAAGGGCGCGAACGGAAAAGACGCGCCCTGCCACTGGAACCGGTATCATGCTGAGCGGCTTTTTGAGCAGATCGGAAAACCGACCGACCCGGCGACGCGGTGGGACATCGGGATGCTATTCGACTATGACGAAAAAACAAGAGATATTTCTTATTTGATCGGCATTGAAGTCGACAACTTTGACGGTGTAAATCCCGAATGCACCAAGCTGACGATTCTATCGGCGCAATATGCGGTGTTCAACACCCCGCCCGCAACCACCGAAACGTTTGTCAAAACAATTTACCAGACATGGGGTTATATCTACGGTGTATGGTTTCCACAAACGGGGTTTACGCACCTGAAAGCGAATGAATTTGAGACCTATTTCCGCTGCTGCCGGGTCTCGACGGCGTAGAGAAGATGAGCAAGTCGCTCGATAACTACATCGGCATCGACGAACCGGCGGAGATTATATTTGAAAAGTGCATGAAAGTGCCGGACACGATTTTGGCGGACTATTTCCGCCTGACAACCGATGTTGCCGAAAGCGTATTTACGCCGTTGGTCGAGAGGGATATCCGGCAGGCGCATTTTGTGTATGCGAGAGAGATTGTCCGGCTGTATCACGGGGAGACGGCGGTCGAAGCCGCCGAACAGCGGTATTTGTCGGTCGCCTCCGGCAAAAATCCGGATCAGATGGAGATGCTGACGGTCACGGAGAGCGAAATATCGGTTATTTCGCTGCTGCGGATGGCCGGATTCGCCGCTTCCAACGCAGATGCCAAACGGCTGATCGAGGGCAAAGGCATTAAACTGAACGGCGTTGTCGTGGAGGACATCGACCGCCGTGTGAACTGCGACGCCGTGTTGAGCCGGGGGAAGAATCGGTTTGTAAGGGTGAGGTTTGAGAAAGAGGATTGACAGGTTCTCAAATAATAAGCGCGCCGGTGAAAACCGGCGCGCTACATAGTTTTTATTATTACCCGTAACTGTTATAATTCCGAGATTCTTCGTATGCTCAGAATGATAGCTTTATTTCCTTCGGATAAATCACAATCAAAGTGCCTTCGCGGACGGAGATTTCGGAGAGCACGCCGGTGAATTCGTTGCTGACTCCTAAGGGGTAGGTGTTATATAGCGTCGCGTCTGTGAGCGGGTATTTGAGGCCGCGCTCATAGACGCCGGTGCAAACTTCCGTATGCGCAAACGCCGAGACCGTCCCTTGCGCAGTGGCCGGGAAAGTGAGTTTGTCGTTATGGATGGCGGTGATTACCGCGTCGCGATCGAAAAGGTACCCTTTGCAGCCCTGTTGCGCCAGATCGGCGATGCACTGGATGTTGGCAAGGGTATGGTCGAGACGCCCACCCGTGCCGCCGTAGATATGAAACACGCGAAAACCGCTATTTTTGCCCTCCCTCAGAGCCGCGACCATGTCGGTATCGTCTTTTTTTTTAGGCAAGACGACGGTTTTTACGCCGGAAGCCGGTTTTTCGGACAGCGAATCGAAATCGCCGACCACGAGATCGGGGGCGAGGCCGTGCTGTTCAAGATAAATCAAGCCGCCGTCCGCGGCAATGACGAGATCGCCGGGAGCGGGAACGGGCGGCGGGCCGTAATGCTCACCGGCGCCGAAGATGTAGCAGGTCGGCATAATTAGACCTTCTTTCGAAGAGATAGATCTTATAATTCAAAATTCAGAGTTAAGAATTCAGAAGCGCGGACGGGGGAACCATCCTGCCCGCTGCGGCGGGCACTTCTTCACAGAGGAGAATATTTCATCCGTCCTACTTAAGATGGCAATTCTAAAATCAATCCGACGGGGCAGTGGTCGCTGCCGATGACTTCCGAATAGATGATGCTGTCTTGGACGCAGTTCGCGAGCCGTTCCGAGACAAGAAAATAGTCAATGCGCCAGCCGGTGTTGCGCTCCCGCGCTTTGAAAATGTAAGACCACCATGTATAAGCATTGGGTTTATTGGGATAAAGCAGGCGGAAAGTATCGACAAAACCGGACTGCAAAAGAACAGTTAATTTTTCACGCTCTTCATTGGTGAAACCCGCGCTGCCCATATTCGGCTTGGGATTTTTAAGGTCGATCTCTTTATGCGCGACATTCAGGTCGCCGCAGACAATCACGGGCTTTTGTTTGTCGAGCGCGGTCAGATAGTCACGGAATGCGTCTTCCCAAAGCATCCGATAGGGCAGACGCGCCAATTCGTTTTGAGAGTTGGGTGCATATACGGTGACGAAATAAAACTGTTCGAATTCCAGCGTGATCACGCGGCCCTCGCCCGAATGTTCGGCGGTGCCGAAATCGTAGGAGACGGAGAGCGGTTCAAGGCGGGTGAAGACCGCCGTGCCGGAGTAGCCTTTTTTCTCGGCGCTGTTCCAATAGGACGTGTAACCCGCAAATTCGATATCGGCTTGCTCGCGCTGCATCTTGGTCTCTTGGACGCAGAAGATGTCGGCGTCGGCAGCGGTGAAATATTCGGGAAACCCCTTATTCATGACGGCGCGCAGGCCGTTGACATTCCATGAGATAAATTTCATATGTTTTTCCGTCCCTTGCTTGTGGTCTGATTTTATTATAACCCGGATTGCTCAAGGGGGCAAGTATTTGGCTAATCCAACTCACGGTTGGGAAATGTACAAAGAAGTCCAAAAAACGCGTCATTGTTTTTACAGGAATTTATCATTATAATCAAGACAAATAGTTCGCTTGCGAACTTTAGGCGGCAAAATACTTTTTGCCGCCGGGACCTACCAACAAACTTGTTTGGAGGAATAACCACGTCGATTAAAATCAACGAACAGATTGCGTTTTTGCGTAAGCAAAAAAATATCACGCAGGAGGAACTGGCGCAGGCGCTCGGAGTGACCAACCAATCGGTCTCGAAGTGGGAGAACGGCGCTTGCTGCCCCGATATCGCGTTGCTGCCGGAGATTGCCGCCTACTTCGGCGTGACCACCGATGCGCTGCTTGGATATAAACCCGCCGACTCACTCGGGGATGTGTATTTGAAAATCAAGGCCTTGTTTCAGGAGTCGCCCGCCGAGGAGAGTTTTGCGCTGGCGTTCAAGCTGGGATTTATATTGCATGAGGGCGCGGTTTCGAGGGGCTACAAGGGCTTTGTGCCGTGGGACACAAGCCGGGATCGGATCGCTGAGAACGGGCTCGGGCAGTGGGGATTTTCGGCCTGCAGCGAACCCGAGGGTGTTTCGGTGATGAAGGGCAACACCATCTTGATCGCGAACGGCAAGATCGAGCGCCCCGTTTCGGCTGCCGAGCTGCGGGATATCCACAGCTTTTTGCAGACGTTTGAAAACAAAGACACGTTGAAGGTGATTTTCGGGCTCTGCGAACTGACAGCGAAGGATTACAGCGTATACATCACTGTAAAAGAACTTGCCGAGGCTTGCAAATTGCCGGTCGAAGACGTGGAACATGCGCTCGGAGAACTGCCGACCCAAATCGGAACCGCAAAAGACGGGAGCGAGGGATATCGCATCGAGGGCAGGTATATGCATATCCCGACGGTATTGCGGCTGCTCACCGCATAATAAACAAAGAAAGACAGAACCTTCGCAGCGAAAATGCTGCGGGAGTTTTGTTTTTTCAATGCAAATCATGATATAATCGGTTCAGAATGAATTCGGGGGGATTTTATGGGAATCTGCGCAAGAGAGTACCCGCTGTTTTCTGCCTGCGGACTGAACTGCGGCTTGTGTCCGCGTTTTTTTACCGACGGTCCTTCCCGGTGCCCGGGCTGCGGTGCCGAAGGGTTTTCGCAGAAGCACCCTTCGTGCGGCTTTTTATCGTGCTGCCGCCGCCATGAAGTCGAATATTGCGGACTGTGCGCAGAATACCCCTGTGCACGATATGACGGGGCCGAACAATACGATTCCTTTATCACCCATCAAAACCAGATGAAGAATTTCGAAAAGATCAAAGAGATCGGTTTCGAGGCTTATCGGGTTGAACTGAATCGTAAAGTCACACTGTTAAATAAATTACTTAACCATTTCGACGACGGTAAAAGAAAGAGTTATTATTGTCTGGCAGTTAATCTGATGGAGTTGGAAGATATCGAATTGGTGATACAACAGTTTACTGCTCACGGTCAATCCGATACGCCAAAAGAAAAAGCTGCGGCGGCGGTCGGATTATTCGAAAAAATTGCGAGTAAACGCGGAGTGACGCTGAAGCTGCGCAAACCGGAGCCGAAAGCGGAAAAAGAAGCAGGGAGAAAAGCGTTATGAGATATGCGATTTTATATCATCCGGGGCATAACCGGGTCTATTTTGAGACGGCTTTAAAACTGGCGCTGTCGGAGTTTGATATTGCGGCAAAACGGCTTTCCTCGAAGTGTTGCGGACCTCAGAATAAAAATATCGGCGGGAACGAATACCTCGTGTTTGAGACGGCGGGGGAGTTGTCGGAAGATGATATCAAAATCGTCTCGGGATTGTCATTCGTCTATGCGCTGTTTGCGCTGGAGGGTGAAGACGGCGGGCTGCGGCTGCGTCCGATTTTGCGCTCCGACGAGCACTTTGTCGAAGAGGGCATCAGCGCGATGCTGAAATACACGGGGAAGACCAACGAAATTTTTACACGGATGATGATCAACATCGCGCGATATTCTCAACCCTGCGACGAGCCTCTGAAATTGCTTGATCCGCTGGCCGGGAAAGGCACAACGCTGTTCGAGGGACTTATCAAGGGTTATGATGTGTACGGCATCGAAATCGGTGAAAAAGTCACCTTGGAAGCGGTGCGGTTTCTACAGAAGTTTTTAGAGACCGCGAAATATAAGTTCGAATATAAAACGGTGCGAATTTCGGGTTCGAACAAGTCGTTTACCGCGCTGCGCAGCACCTTTGAGATTGCGCGAAACCGACAGGAGCAAAAAGAAGGCAAGATTAAAACTGCGGAATTGATTGCGGGGAACGCGCAGTTTGCGGCGCAATACTATAAAAAGAACTTCTTTCATATGATTGTCGGCGACCTGCCCTACGGGGTTCAGCATACCAATGTGACCGACGAAAAGCAGTCCGCGATGACCCGCAGCCCCGCCGAACTGTTAAAGGTTTGTCTGCCGGGGTGGGTGGAAGTGCTGCGTCCGGGCGGCTGCATGGTTCTTTCATGGAACAGCAATGTGCTTGCGCGTGAAAAGATGGCGGAGCTTTTTGAAAGGAAAGGGTTGACTGTTTTAAACGACGGCCCGTATGCGCAGTTAGAGCATCGGGTGGATCAAGCCATTTTAAGAGATATCATTGTCGCAAAAAAAGGCAAATAAGAATGAATCCCACCACTGTTACAGACGATAGACGAATTACAGAGTAATTCGTCCGGGGAATTCACAATGTGAATTCCTTGCCCCCATTCCCTTTAACACCGTGCCGTTCTTGGCACGGCGGAAGGCAAGACAACCGCAGGTTGCTTTTTCTATTCCACCGCGGGTGGTGGATTTCGAACCGGAAGCGGCTATAATTGAGTTATACAGGAGTTTATCCGGGAGGTAATGAGATATGACTATCGGAAGCAAAATCGCAGCGCTGCGCGCCAAAGCAGGACTGACGCAGGAGGAACTGGCGGACATTCTGCATGTCTCGCGGCAGGCGGTGCAAAAATGGGAATCGGACACGACAAGACCGGAACTGGACAAGCTTGTCGCAATCGCCGAATATTTTAATGTCACGCTCGACGGATTGGTGTGCGCCAAGACCGCCGCTAATAATGACGAGGAACTGCGTTTTAATCGGGAATTTGTACCGAGTTATGCCGACATGCACGGGTGGGAGGTCTATTCAGCCAACATCCACATCGAGTGTGTGCAGATGGCGGACGAGGGATATGATATCGAACCCTATAAAAAGCTCGCCAACGAGATCAGCCTGCTGCCGCCCGGAAAAGCCCGTGAGGAAATGGCCGAGATTTTATACGGGCTTTTGAAGAGCTGCAAAAAGCAGGAGGGCTACAAGTTTAACGAGCCGTCCGATTTAGAAGGTATCAAGGCATTATGTGAGGGCAGTTCGGACAAAGCCGCTCCGGTTGACATAAAAACATTGAAAGAGAAAATCAAGGGCGCATGGCTTGGGAGAATTGCGGGTTGTTTGCTCGGGAAACCCATTGAGGGTATTCGTACAAAAGAACTGATTCCGCTGCTCAAAGAGACCGGGAACTATCCGATGCATCGCTATATAACGGCCGATGAGATCACCGATGAGATTGCAACGAAATATACGTTCCCGATTAAAAAGCGCAGTTATGCAAAGACCATTCCGAATGCGCCGTCCGACGACGACACCAATTACACCGTGATGGCGGCGACCCGGCTGCTCCAAAAATACGGGCGGGAATTTCAACCGATCGACGTGGCAAAATGCTGGCTCGCGAATCAGCCGAAGGACGCCTACTGCACCGCCGAGCGGGTGGCATTTGTCAACTTTGTAAACGGTTTTTATCCGCCGGTTTCGGCGATTATTAAAAATCCGTTCCGCGAATATATCGGCGCGCAGATTCGGGCCGACTATTTCGGCTATATAAACCCCGGTGATCCGGTCGAGGCCGCCGATATGGCGTGGCGGGATGCCTCGATTTCGCATGTGAAAAACGGCATCTACGGCGAGATGTTCGTCGCGGCGATGATTGCCGATGCGGCGGTGACAAGCGACGTTCGGAAGATCATCAACGCGGGACTGCGGCAGATTCCGATAACCTCGCGGCTTTATGACGAGATTCAAAAACTGCTTGCTATGATCGACAACGGAGAGAACGCCGAGACCTGCATGGCGTGGATTCATAAAAACTATGACGAGGGTACGGGATATCACTGGTGTCACACGATTTCGAATGCGCTGATTGTGGTTTCCGCCTTGATTTTCGGGGGGCTTGATTTCGGGAAGTCAATCTGCCTTGCGGTACAGACCGGATTTGACACCGACTGCAACGGCGCGACCGTCGGCTCGATTGTCGGCATGGCGATCGGCGCGGCGGGCATTCCGAAACACTGGACCTCGGTATTCAACGAAAAAGTGGACACTTCGATTTTCGGCGTCGGAACGGTCTCGGTTGAAGAGATGACGGAATTGACGATGAAACACATTAAAGGCTGAATGAAATAAATATCATCAATGAGAATGAGGGATATGCGGAGATTACCGCATATCCCTTTTTCGCCGCATCACCCGCCTTGATAACCGGCCCTTCTTATGATATCATACAGAGGGAACAGGCATTAAGGTGTAAATGGGGTTAATCATGCTTATAACATTATTGACTTTGGCTGACAACGGAGATGACCGGTTGTTTTTCGCGCAAATTTATGAAAAAAACGAAAAACTGATGCTTGTGATTGCAAACCGGATTCTGCATTCTAAGGAAAAGGCGGAGGAAGCGGTTCAGGACGCTTTTGTCAAAGCGATTGAGCATCTTTCGGAACTGAAACGAAAAAACGAAGAGGAATTGAAGGCCTGGCTGATTGTTGTCGTCAGACACATCTCGCTCAATACCGCGAAAAGAGAATCCCAGGTGGAGTATTTTAACCCACAGGATTGGTATGCGGCGGAAACAGACAGAACGATTGAAGGTTTTAAAAATGAGATCAATTACCGACGGCTGAAAGAGTCAATAAGAGAATTGCCATCGGTGTATGAAGATGTTTTATATCTGCGCATTGTGTGCGAGTGGAGTTATGAAGAGATCGAACGGGAACTCAATATCGAAGAAAAAATCCTCGGAACCCGCATCAAGCGAGGTAAAGAAATGTTAATTCGTAAACTGATGAGAGAGGAAAATATAAATCAACTCCAAAATACGAAAATTTCCAAATAAATTTTTATCAGGTGTCAGAAAACAGCCTTCTTAATTGTTTTATATAGTGAAGGGGAAAAGTTCCCTTAAAATCCGATTGGGAGGATTAAAAAATGGGCGATCAATTGGATGCGGTACTGAAAGAGGCGCTGACGGACTCGCTGCTTTCTGACTATGCGGGTGTCATTGAGAAAGCAGAAGGTGAAAATGTCTCGTTCAGCAAACGGTATTTAACACGGAAAGAACAGATGCTGCGCCATCCGGAGGGGTTTGTAAAAAAACACCGTCGGTATGTCGCCGCCATAATATTCAGAGTCGCCGCAGTGGCGGTTATTATTCTGATGTCGCTGGCCGCAGGCGCCGCGCTGGTCAAAGGAATTTGATATCGTAAGAAAAAATAAAATCATTAAAAACCCATATATTTATGAAAGCGGTTTCGTCGGAAATGAGCTCGAAACGGTTAAATAGGCCGGTCGAGAAGTAGTTTTCAATCGTAAACTGCTTATATTTTCGGTTGAAGAACGCGCCTTTTATCTGATCTATTCGCATGTCGAAGATCAGTAAAAGGATGAGAGTGATAATCCTGCTGTAAAATAAATGGAAATCTCTTTCTGATAAAAGTTAAAATATGGCTATTTAAAGCCGTAAGGTATATTTTTCATCTATTTGTCGAAATATGTCGAAATATTTTTTAACAATTTTTTTATTGAAATGTAAGAAAACGGCCTTTTCGATTGTTTATATATGCAGAGGGGAAAACCATGGTATCCGGTCCCAATATTAAGCAGTGCAGGCTGCAGCCGCAAATGACCGGATGAAACGGGGTTTCACCGTGCATTCACTAAAAAACAAAACAAAATTTCGAATGGAGCAAAAAAGTCATGTTGAGTTTCGGCAAATTTCAGTACAAAACAGCTTGCGAAAAGTACACGGACTGCCAGGCGGGATCGCATGAGGGTTATGCGATTATTGGGCGGGAGCGTTTCCGGAGTGGGATATGCATGCTCCGGGACGTTACGACTTCGCGTGAAACTGCAGACACACTGGTCGATTTAATGAACAGCAATCAGGTGGACTTGTGCCAAATGCAGGAAATTACGGAGGATTTGTTGGCAACCATCTCTTGAAGTCTATTGTATACCTTTTTAAAAAATAAACCGGGCGTCCGATGTCGTGACGCCCGGTTTTTGCTAGATTGGCCGCATTTTGTTTTTCATTTCTATTCAAGCAAAATGTTATCGTCTTGCTTTCCGCTTTGGGTCAATTGGGCGCGGCGGTTTTAAACCGGCAGCTTCGAGCGCCCGCGGCCATGGGCCGAAATACGCTTTGATTGCAACAATTTCTTCGACTGAAAAATCACCGCGCTGAGGATAACGCTTAAGCCTCTTTTCGGAAAGCGACTGTTGTTTTTCGCGCAAGAGGGCTATACAGGCATCTTTATCGAATTTTTGACCGGTCATAAAGGTTTCCTTTCCTCTTACGTGAATTCAAATTCTTTAAAATGATTTCGTTGTTATCCTATCATTTGGGCAGAGCAATGTCAATTCATTCGTCATAAAAACGCCGCCCGGGTGACGGAGCGGCGATAAAAAATTATTAAATGATTACCCGATGAACATCTGGGACCAATAATAGCCCTCTTCGAAGAAACCGACGCCGATCTGAGTGTAACTTGCGTTCAGAATATTCGCCCGATGTCCCGGAGAGTTCATCCAACCGTCGAAGACGCTTTGCGGAGTTGTATAACCCATCGCAATGTTTTCACCTGCACTTCGGTAAGTGATGCCGAAGGCTTTCATCATATCGAACGGCGAGCCGTAAGTCGGGCTCGTATGCGAAAAATAGTGCTTATCGTGCATATCCTGCGCCTTATAGCGGGCAACGCGTGCCAGCTGCCAGTTGATGGTCAGCGGTTTCAGACCGTTGGACTTTCGGGCTTGGTTCACCAGGTCCACGACCTTTTGCTCATACGCCAGTTGCTGGGCGTCCGGCAGCGGGATCTTGATGACTTGATCGGGGTAGATCAGAGCGGGATTTGTAATCTGCGGGTTGAGCGCGATGATCTCACTGACGCCCACCTGATACTTGACGGCAATCTTCCATAGGGTGTCACCTTTGACCACTTTATAAGTGGCGGTCTGCGCGGCCATCGGGAAGACCGATATCATAAACAGCAAAATTGATGCCAAAAGAACCGACAATGTCGTTTTGAATTTTTGTTTCAAATTCACACCTGCCTGTTTATTTATTTTGACAAAATCAATATGAAATCTCAAAGAGATTCCGTCGGTTAGTATGCGCAAAAACGACTTTTGAATTGTCCCAAAACGCGCAAATGTATGCCATTTCACATGGAAAGCGCTCCGTGTTTTGAATTCTCATTTTTCGCCGTTTTAAAAATTAAAAAAATTCAAAAAGCGAAGTTTGATTTTTCTCCGGATTCATGATAAAATAAAAACGGTTTGGTAATTTTATCTTAAGGTAGATTTAAGCAAAAAAGGAAAATCGCAATAGTAGTTTCAAGAATAGACGAATTCGGTTCGGAAATAAAAGCCGTATGCATTTGATGATTGCACACGGCTTTTTGAGTTTTTAAATTAACATTTCCGGTCCGAATGGTGCGCCGAGATCGCAGCTCCCTATCTTTAGCGCTTAACTCGCATAGTTGCGCTTGATTTTGTTGGTCGTGGTCTTGGGGAACGGTTCCGTGCGGATGACGACTTTCGAGATCATCTTATACGGCGGAAGGCCCGCGCAGGCGCTTTGAATTTCGCCGAGAACATCCAGATTCGAGTGGTCGCTGACGCCCTCTTCGCAATAAATTTCTGCGATCAACGAAAACTGCTCGCCGTGTTTACTTGCGTCGGAACTCACAATGACATCGGTGATGTAGGGCAGGCGGGCAATGTAGGCCTCGATCTCCTCGGGATAGACGTTTTTGCCGTTCGAGAGCACGATAATATTCTTTTTGCGGCCTGTAATCAAGAGCTGGCCGTAATCGTTCATACGGCCGTAGTCGCCGGTATAAAACCAACCGTCGACTAACACTTTGGCGGTCTGTTCGAGGTTTTTATAATAGCCCATCATCACGACGTCGCCGCGCACACAGATTTCGCCGGTGCCGTCTTCGGTCTCATTGTCGATTTTGATGTCGACACAAGGCAATTTAACGCCGACCGTCGTGGGATCATTGAAGGTGTCATTGTTAGCCGAGACCAGCGGCGAGCACTCGGTAATGCCATAACCGTTGATCAGGTTGATGCCGATGGCGTTGAAAAAATCGCCGACTTCGGGCCGGATCGGAGCGCCGCCGCACACGATCTTGATAAGCCGCCCGCCGAACTGCTCGTGGATGTTTTTAAACAGCTTGCGGCGGACGTCGATGCCCACTTTGAGTAGGGCATTTGAAATCTTGATTGCTTTGTCAAAATCCTGACGCTTGCCGGTCTTGTCGATGCTCTCGTTGATCTTTTTATAGAAAAACTCCGCGAATGCCGGAACCAGATAGACATAGGAGGGGTGATATTGCATCAGATTCTTTTGGACATTGCGGATTTTATCGTTGATGCAGATTGTGGAATGGTGGTGCAGTGAGACCAAAATGCCGCTGACCGCCTCGTAGGTATGGTGATAGGGCAGTACCGAGAGGCAGGTGTCATAGACCGTCGAGACCTGG
>Ga0116170_10000072_pt1 | contig 92203 bp, 73 predicted proteins | sample AD_JPNHW1_MetaG_FD_89797 | JGI IMG/M metagenome (GOLD analysis project Ga0116170, IMG submission 89797) | Active sludge microbial communities of municipal wastewater-treating anaerobic digesters from Japan - AD_JPNHW1_MetaG | ecosystem: Engineered > Bioreactor > Anaerobic > Digestate | place... | reverse complement strand
TCGTGTGCCTGGAGATAGAGCGCCTCGCTTTGGGTGCGCGCCAATTCCGCTTGCAGGCTGTCGCCGGCGGCAGCGAGCCGGGCATCGGCTGGATCCGCAAACGGGATCTGCCGCTCTCCGAGCAGATCAAGAAAACCGCGGCTGCGCGCCCGCTCCGCCACCTCCAGGGCTTCGCCCGGCCGGTTCTCGGCTGCGAGCACCCCGATCAGGGCGCTGTAGACCTCGAGCTTGTCATCGATAAATCCTGCAGCGTACTCTTCGACGCGGATCCGGGCGCGCATCCCCTCGATGATCCCGAGACTGGCGTAGAGCGCTGCAATCTGCGCGCTGCGGTTCTTTTCGGCATCAAAGAGATCGGCAAGCTGCCGCTGCGCCCGCCAGGCGATCTCCGGCATAAAGAGCGCATCGGCCATGCCGGCCGCTGCCACGAGATTGGCCCGCGCCGAATCGGGCGCGCCGAATCGCCGCTGCAGCGTCCCCAGGACCAGCAGACTCTGTGCCTCATTGCGACGGTCCTGAATCTCGCGGCTCAGCGCCAGTCCCCGTTGCGCCAGGATCAATCCTTCCGGACCGCGGCCGATGAGGCCATAGATGGCGCCGAGATTGCGGTAGTCATAGGCCAGCCCGCGCCGCGAGACCAGCAGGGAATCCTGGATGCGCGCCTGCTCGAAACTGGCGCGAGCCAGCTCGAATCGGCCATCCGCACGATAGATCATGCCGAGATTCTTCTGGATGGTCGCCTGATTGAGGCGGTCGTCAAGTCGCACGGCGATCTCGAGAGCTTTCTGTTCGAATTCGAGGGCCTCCTGCGGCTGACCCAGACTCAGGGCCAGCAGACCGCGCGTCGCAAAGGCGGTCTGGAGGAGCTGGTCGTCGTGCAGTTTGGTAAAAGTCTCAAGAGCCACGGTCTGGTTCTGCAATGCGGACTGGTACTCGCCCATTTTCCACTGCACATTGGCGAGATTTTGCCGGGAGAGCGCGATCTCTCTCTCATCGCCGACGCGCAGTGCGCTGGCAAGGGCCTCGCTCTGGGCCCGCAGGGCGGCGGGATATTCTCCCATCTTCTCGCAGGTAATGCCCAGATTGTGCAACGCATCGATCAAATCACTTCCAGCTGCTTCGGCGCGGAAAAACTCCAGCGCGCGCTCCTGCAGCTCCAGGGCGGCGCTGTAATGGTCCCGGTAGAGGAACTCGATGCGGCCCTTGTCGCGCAAGCACTGGCCCATGCCGAGGCGCTTGCCGATCTTTTCATAGAGCGCATAGGCCTGGTCGAAAAGGGCGATCGCCTGGTCGTACTGCCCGCCGCGCTCGAATATCAGGCCCGTCTCACGCAGGGAGGCGGCCTCCTGTTCCTGCAGGCCGTATTTCTGCGCCAGTTCGGCATACCGCTTCTTGACGGTGATGCCCTCGTCATATTGACCATTACGGGTGTAAAAATAGGCGAGATTGTTGAGACTGTTGGCGATGGCATCGACCTTGCCTGAGGCCTCAGCGGCCAGCAGGACCCGTTGCTGGATTTCGATCGCCTTGTTCCACAGACCTCCGTTGACCGCCGCCTCGCGAATGCGCTCCTCCAGCCGGGTTTTGCTCTCGGAATCCCCCTGACGATCGGCCATCTGCATCGCCTCCTCATAAAAGACGATGGCATCACTCCACTCGCCCAGCCGGAAGGCACTGTGGCCACGGCGGACCTTGCCGGCAAAACCCTCGACCGCAAATTGCTGTTCCTCCGCCTCGGTCATGCCTCCAAAGCCATAGAGCTGGAAGCGCCCCCACTCGGCGAACGCCACACCGCGGCGCGAAAACTCGGCCTGCACCTGCGCCAGGGCCACCGCCGGCGGCAGGCTCCTGAGCCGGGTATAAAAGAGGCCGAAGAACTCACGCTCCTGCTCTGCATCCCCGGGCCACAAGGTCGTGAGCAAGGCCGGCAAACCCGCATAGATGAGCCCGCGTTCCCAGGCGATAAAAGGCTCGCTGCCGGCCGATCCGGTGAGCGGCTGGGAGCCCGCCAGCGTGAGGAGGCCCGCCGACAGCCCAATGCTGTATATCTGTTTGACGCTCAGGACCGCCGGCGCGGCGCCCGCCACCCGGAACCCGATGCGAGAGTCGAGCGGATCGACCCGGTTCCACGCGGTCTCGGCCCGGAGGTGGATCAGTTCCGCCAATCCCAGCAGACTGGTTTGAGCGGGATAGCTGTTGGTCTGATCGCCCGGCAGCGGCAGGGTGACCTTGTACTCCTCTTTGACCAGGTCGGCGGCGAGACCGGGATCGCCGGCCATATAGATCTTGCCGCCCTGCAGCTTGCGCTTCTGCGCGGCGTAGTAATAGCTCGTCAGGCTCGAACTCACCGAGACCGCCAGCTCGCGGCTGCCGGCGGCCTGCACGGAGGCACTCCAGGGCAGCCCGAGCATTGCCCCGTCGGGAACGACCACCAGGCGCTGCACCTCCCCGGGCAAGCGCAGCAGAGGGGCGAGTATCTTTTGCCACAGCGGATGCTGCAGGATCGCGGCCAGCTGCGCGGGATCGCGCCAGCTGCGCAGGGCCTCCGCCACCTCCGCGCTGGTGCATGGGATCTCCTCCATGGCAATGGACTGCGGTCGGATGGTCCAGACCAGCAGCCTGGCCGGAAGCAAATGATAGAACACCACCGCCTCACGGTTCTGGACGCTCCGCTGCAGTTGCAGCAGCTCCGCCGGCTGGACGCGCACCATGCCCTCAAGCTCGGGGACCTCGGAACGGACCTGCTGCAGGATCTCTTCATACTCCTGCTGGCTTGCGTCCCGCTCCTGGCGCCAGGCCCGGATCTGCTTGGAGGAAACATCGCTCTGGCTGCGGGCGCGCAGCAGCTCGCTGTTCAAGCCATCGATCTTGCTCTGCACAAAGCGGGCGTTGCCGAGAAAGATCTTGTGCCGCTCCTTGCGCAGCTCGATCTCCTCCTGCCGGCTCAGATCCAGGAAGACCTTGGCGCGCTGCCGCTCGGCGAAGACCAGGGCGCCTTTCTCATCCCCCATCTGCGCCAGCGCGGCGATCACGCGGTTGTAGGGCTGCAGACGCACCTGGCGCAGGTCCGGCGCCATCGCCCCAACGGTTGCGGCGGGATGCGCCTCGAGCAGATCGACAGCCTCCAGATAAAATTCAAGCGGCACCTTCTGGATGGCATACTTGATCTTGCTGTCGCGTCCCATCCGCCCGAGCACATCCCCGAGAGCGAGATCGATGCGCCAGGCGAGATCATATTCGCCCTGGCGCAGCGCCAGACGGCGGCAGCGATTGAACTGTTCCCAGGCCCGTTCATCGTCGCCCGAGGAACGGGAGACTTCCGCGATGGCATACGTGGCGGCCAGTTCACTGCGCTCCAACCCGTAGCGCCGGCTGAGTTCGAGGGCCTCATCGAGATAGCTTTTGGCTTGCCCGAGCTGGTCGAGACGCGTCAGTGTGGCCCGAATTCCGCCCGCAGCCGGCTCCAGCTCCGGCCGCGGCGCTTCAATGAGCAGAACCTCCGCCAGCTGCAGTAGCAGCTGCGAGCGGTCACGGCCATAGAAGAGCTGGGTTTGCTCGAGAAACTGCAGCGCCCCCCGCAGGACCACCGCCGCCGAATCGGCATACGTCCGGCGGGCCTCACCCGGGGCGGCCAGGCTCTCCCGCCCAAGCCGCTGCTGCAGGTCCACTCCGGCCGCGAGGCGCCCAATGTTCAGGCTGTTCAGGATCACCCCATCCGCTATCTTGTACTCCTGGCAGAGGCGAAGCGAACGCGCATAATGGCGCCAGGCTGCGGCGTAATCTCCCTTGAGATACTCGATGTACCCCAGATTATTTTCAAAGGTCGCTTCGGCGCGATAATTCTTGCGCTTGTGATAGATCACACTCTTTTTACGGACAAAGTCGATCGCAGTATCGTACTCCTTGCTCTGCTGATAGCTGTCGGCGAAGATGGAGAAGAGCAGCGCGCGCTCGTCCTCGGTGGTAAAGCTCTTGAGGGAATTCACCCCCATGGTGCTGAAATCGATAAAGGGCACCGGGAAATACCAGCCGAGAAACCCAATCTCCATGCGGCTGCTTTCACCCTTGATCTTTTTGATCTTGCCGCTGTCCAGCAGCTCCAGGGCGCGGCGCGCATAAACGATGGCCTCCCCCGCTTCGTTGAGACGAAGGTAATTATAGGCCACGCTGCGGTAGCTGCGCATGAGATCGAGGAGGTTGTTTTGCTTTTTTTCGATCTCGGCGGCAGCCTGGTAATGATCGATCGCCGTCTCGTACTGTTCGCCGATCTCGTAGAGCAGGGCGAGACGTTTGGTATTGAGCAAAACCAGCGCCTCCTTGTCCATCGCGGTGTAGAGGTCGATGGCGTGCTTGAGAAATCGGGGGCCGTTGTCCAGGTCCTCGGTCACGAGCGCACAGTGGCCCATGCGCTCATAGATGAGGGCCTCGCGCTGCTTGTCGGTGAAGGTGGAATCGTAGCGCAGCTTGATCTGATAAAACTCATAGGCCTTTTCGTAGCCGAATTCCCCGAGACTGTAGTAGTTATTGGCAAGATTGAGGGCGAGATTGGCCTCGAGGCGGGGCTCCTTGTTTTCGTCGTTGAGGACGATCGCCTTGTTGAGCTCATGAATGGCGCGCTCGTAATAGCGGGCCGGCTTGCGCTCCTCGTAAAAGGTGAGACGGTGATAGATATCGACGACCGGGGCCTTGAGCGCATTCCAGGCCCGGGTCAGGGGATGGATGCGTCGCGCCCGCTGCCGGGCTTCATAGTTTTCCATCATCTCGAAATTGAAGGCGATGGTCAGATAGCCGGGGACCATTGTATAGTCGTAGGAGAGGGCGCGCGCGATCACCGCGCTGGAACGATTGACGAGGAAGGTCGGGTCGAGGCCGTCGGGGTCGTTGTACAATTCTGCTTTCTCGGTGCCCTTGTAACTGTAGGCCAGTCCGAACGCATAGGTGAGGATATTGTCTTTGGGATGGAGGATGTTGAGTTGGCGGTATTCGTCGATGGCCTGGTCGATCTTCTTCTGGTAATACATGCACTCCAGATAGCCGCGATGGGCGTGGAGATTGCGCAGGTCCCGCTCCCAGGCATTGCGGTAGCGCAGCGCTGCAAGCTGCAGGTCGCCGCTGGCGCGCAGATGATCGGCCGACGAGAGCAGGGCCGCGACGAGGCGGTCGGAGGCCAGTTCAGCCAGGTCGGGCCGTTTTTCCTGCTGCTGCGTTCTCAGCTGATCGAGCAGGGCGAGCGCGGTGGCGCTGTCGCCGATTCGGAGGTAGGCCTCGGCGCGGCTCATGCGCGCGGCGAAGACCTCATCGACCAGCTCGGGAAAGAGCGTCTCGACGGCTTCGAACTCGCGGATCGCGGCGCGGTAATCCTTGCTGGTGAGCAGGAGGTTGCCGATGCGGAATTGCGCCTCCGCCGCCAGCTCGGGATAGCGGCTGTACTGGCCGGTGATCTCGCGGTAGCGGGCGATAAAGGCCTCGGTGCCGCTGCAGCCGGCGATGAGCAGATCGAGCACCCGGTCCCTGGCCGGCAGCATCCACTGGCGCTGGTCGGGATAGGCGTCAATAACGCGGAGATAGGCCTGCACCACCTCGCCGGAGCTGGCAAAGCGCCGGAAGAGGTCGCCGATCTTGAGCTGGCTCGCTGCACAGGCGTCCCGCTCCCCCGGATACTCTTTCTGGACGCGGGCATACTCCTGAAAGGCGCGGGTGTTGTCGCCCGCCTGAAAATAGAGATCGCCGATGGCCAGACGCCCTGCCGCGGCCGGCGCACTTTGATCGGCATAGCGCCGCAAAATATCGTCCACGCCCGCTTTGAGCCGGGCGATCATACGTTGATCTGCGGCTTCCCCTTGCGTCTGCAGCCCGAGCAGGGCCAGCTCGGCCCAGGCCGCGGTTTGCCGCTCGGCCCCATAGCGGCTGAGCACCAGGTCCAGGCAGGTCCGGGCCAGGGTCTCATCCCCCTTGAGCATGGCGGCCACGCCCATGCCATATAGCGCCTCGGCCGTAGAGCGGCTGCTGTCGGGATAAAATTCGGCCAGCCGGCGCAGGGCGAGGATGCGCTCGCTGAGGAGGCGTTCTTCCGCCACGTCGGGCTGCACCTGCCGATAGCCGATCAGCAGAGGGCCCAGGTACCAGCGCGAGGCCCGCTCCGGCAAGGGGAAGGCCGCTTCCGCCCAGCTATACTGCTCCGCCGCGGTCGCCGCGCGCGGCACCGGTCCGTCGAGGGGGATAGACCAAATGTCCAGATTGCCGCCGCGATCGGAGGAAAAATAGACCCGGTTATCGCCGCCGCACCAGGGCTGCATGATGGTGTCGTTATCGCTGGTGAGGGGCATCGCGCTGCGGACAAGCGCGGGATTGAACGTGGGCAGCAGCAGGGCCGCCAGGGGCTCCACGGCGAGGGTGGGCTCCTCCGGCGCGGATGCCGGCGACATGCTCCAGAGGGTGCCGCGGTCGGCCGGCGTCAAAAGGGAGTCGCCGTTGGTGTCCCGGTCAAAGCGCAAGAAGACAATACGGCTGGCATCGGGCGACCAGGTCGGAAAGCCGTCGGCGGCACCGCCGCGGGTGAGGCGGTAGGCTGGATTTTCACGGGGATCCCACCAGGAGGAATCGGCCTCCTCGCGCGGCCGGGGACCGTGCAGGTTGATCAACCAGATATCGCCGCCGCAATCGGGACCGGTGCGGAATGAGGTGAAGGCGATCAAATCCTGTTTGGAACTCCAGGCCGGATGGGTGCCTCCCAGGAAGGTCAACTGGCTGGTTTTGCCGGTATTGTCATTATGAAACCAGATTTCATCGCGGCCGCTGGCATCGGAAACCCAGGCGATCTTTTTGCCATCGGGGGCGACCGTTGGATAACCGTCGAAACCCTGGTAGCGGCTGATTTTTTCCGGCTCCCCCTTGGGGATCAGCTCCCCCTTGATTTCGCGAAAGCGGATGCGCCAGATGTCGCCGGCGGCATCCTCCTTTTGCGAAACGAAAACCAGGGCGCGGCTGTCGGGATACCAGACCGGATAAAAATCATCGGCCTTGTTGAAGGTCACCTGGCGCGAGCGGGTGCTGGTGGTGCTCTTGATCCAGATGTCAAAGTTATAGGTCTGCCGGGAGACATAGGCAAGGTACTTGCCGTCCGGAGAAAGACGCGGGGAGAGGTCGATATCGGGATGGGTGGTGACCTGGCGTAGATCCGGCTGCTGCGCCAGGAGCGACGTCGTCGGCATCAGCTGCATGAGCAGCGCCAACCCGGATATGAGGAGAAACCGGCGTTTCATGCGGTCTACTTTCCCTTTTCCACCCAGCTTCCGTCCGGATTCTGGATCATCGTGCCGGCCGGTGAGTTATCGTAATTCAGTTTGGCAAAGATCTCGTTGGCTTGCACGTTCTCCGCCGTGTTCTGGTTGACGCTCAATGCCCGCTCATAGATGACCAGGCGGTCCTTGTTTTCTTCGCTGACGATCTGGTCGACGTAGAGCCGGAACTCCGGATCGCCATCGTAGCGGGAGTTTGCAAGAGGCTGCAGCAAGCCGCGGTTGTTCTCGCCGACGACCTTGCCGGCCTTGAGCTCATCGACCTCATCCTTGTTGAACTTGCGGTTCTGCACCGCGTCCATCACCTCTTTTTTGCTGCCGGAGAGTTCGCCGGCGGGCGTCGAGCCGACCGCGCGTGACGAGGCGATCAACCAGCTATCACTCTCGATCTGCTGGTAGGAGCCCAGCACCTGGTTTTCCAGCGCCGTCTTTTCACCGGTTACATTCAGTTCCGGGGCCTTGACGCTGCAGTGCAGAAAAACCAGCGCCAGCAAGGCGCATCCCCAAAGAGGTATTCTGTGCATAGATCCTCCAAAGCGGTGGTGCCCGGCCGCGCTCAGCGCGCGGCTGTACCTGTGCCGGATGCTCTCAGGAAAAAGTCCAGCGGAATGCGCGCCAGCTCAACCTTGCCGCCGCTGAGGCGCATCGGAAAATACCAGGGCTGGTCAAAAATGATTTCAGGATAGAGATAGCCATGACGCAGCACAAAGGTCATCAATTTGGGCTTGAAGCCCTGGTTGATCAACAGCCGCGTTGAGCGGATGCTCGAATCCTTGCCCTGCGGGTCGAGGGAGCGCAGGAGATTGTCGGCCACCCGCGGGCCGATCCGGGTGATATAGGCCTGTCCCTCCACTTTGATGCCGGCGGCCAGGTCGAGGCCGGTGCCATGCAGATCCAGATTGGCATTGATGATGCCCTGCCTGGTCTGGCGCTGGCCCTTGGGGAGCAGCAGGTCCGAGTTGATATTGGCAAAATGGGCATTGATGTCGAAACTGGCCTTGCGCAGATCGCCGGCCGCCAGATCGACCGCCACCCGGCCGCCCATATTGCCGCCATAAATCCGGGCCATCATCTCCGGGATCTCCAGCCGTCCCCGCCCGGCATCCATCTCAAGATCGATCTCGTCGACGGCATACTCCCCGAACTCGACACGGGCAATATGCACGTGCGAGAGCCCGGGCAGCCGGTTACGGTAATAGCCGCGATAGACCATATAATCCATCAGTGCGGTGCTTGGCGTGGCAATCTGGTAGGCGGGACTGCCGATGAGCTGCTTGTTCACCAGATCCACCTCCTGCTGCAGACGGATATCAGCGTCCACGTCGCGCACCAGCAGGTTGCCCGGCATGGAAAGCGAGAGGGCCCGGGTGGTGATCTGCCCCGTGATCCGCGCCAGGGCGGTGTCCGCCTCGACGCCGAATTTCATGTGGCTCTCCCCGCACAACCGGATACCCTGCGGCAGCCGCAGGGTATCGGCGATGCTCTGCTGCAGTTCAAACTGCGCCTTGACGCGCTTGGCCTGGTTCAGGCCGGTGAGGTGCGCCTGGAAACGGGCGCTGGTAAAGAGATCCGGTAGGTCGAGGCGGCCCTCCGCGTCCATTTGCGCGGCCGGATCCGCGCTGGTGAGGCTGAGCGTGAGCCGGTTTTGATGAAAGGCCACGCTCTCGCTCCGGCCGGCGCGCAGGCTGTCAAGCCCGATCTCCATCGCAGCGCGGAACCCGTCGCGGCTGCCGGCGCTCACCCGGGCGTCGATGCCGAGACCGTTGACCATCATAAACTGCGCCGGAGCGGTGAAGGAGGTGTTGGCCGTGGCCAATCGCGCCGTGACCGCATAGGCGATCTCCCCTCTGGCCATGGCCACCCGGCCGCCGCCGCTGAGCGTGGTCGTCCCGGTCAGCTCGGCTTCGGCGAACGCTCCCCGCAGCGCTTCGGGAAGGTACTGCCACACCGCTTCATGGCGGACGAGGATCCGCCGCAGCTCCAGATCGGCAGCAAGCTCCGGCGTCAGGCGGATGTCGGCTGCGGCGCTGCCCTCGACCATGCGGTTGAGCGCGAAACGCAGGGAATCGACGTGCAGGGCGGCAAAGGTGGTATCTGTCCGCGCCTGCGCCGCGAGTGTCAGGTTCAGGTCGCTCAGGAGGGTCGGTTCTTCATTGAGACGCAGGGTCAGCGGCGAGGTCGTGAGGCGCAGCATCGCCTGGATGTCGGCCAGAGAATGGATGCGGAAGTTCAGCGCCGCATCCGCCTCACCGGCCATGGCCAGAGCCGGATAGCGGCCAAAATCGATCCCGGTCAGATGCAGCTCACCAGTGCCGCGCAGATCGTTAAGGCTGGCGCCGCCGCGTAGATCACAGCCCCCGGCCAGCGTCATGCCCATCAGATTGTTGATCTGCAGGGTGCACAGGGCTTTTTCGGGGCGCAGCAGCCGGTTGACCGCCGTCTCGGCCGATAAGGTGACCGCGCCGGCGGTGAGCGCCTCCCCGGCCGGCGGCAGGAAGTGGAGACTGTCGCAGGTGACGCGCAGCTGTATCGCCGCAGCCTCCAGACCCGCCGGCATGACGCGGCCGCGCAGCGTGGCCGCGGCGCCGACTCCAAAGAGGCGTAGCGAATCCCGGTTCATGCGCAGGCCGGCCTGTGCCAGCTGCAGTGGAATCTCCAGATCCATGCCCCCGGTCAGGGTGCCGGCCAGGCGGGCACCGCTGCAGGAGAGCGCCGCCCGGCTATCAATCCACTGGAGATCAGGCAGGGTTCCACCCGGCAGCAGCTGCCGCGCCAGATCGAGCGCATCGGCCAGCGGGAGGACGCCGTAGGGCAGGCGCAGCGCGAAACGAGGCGTCCTGAAGAGGCTGTCGGCTTCGCCCTCCAGGTGCAGCCATTTCTTGCCCTCCAGAGCCAGAGTGAGAGAATCGATGCGGGCGGAACCGTCATGGCCGTCGCCATGCACGGCGAGGACCAGACCCAGTGCCGGGGGAACCGGCGTAGTCTTCAACCCGGCGCCGGAGCGTTCCTCGATGACCAGATCCCGCAAGGCCAATCCAAGAGAGAAGCCGATGTCGCGATAGCTGTGCACGCCAAGCCGGGCCTCAAGATCCATGGCTCCCCGCAGGCGCAGGGAGGCACCACTGTGCAGGTCGCTCTGGCCGACCTCCAGCGGGCTGCCCGTGCTGCGCAGCTGCAGCTGCAGATGCAAGGCGCTGTCATTGGCCAGAAATCCGCGCGCAGGCAGGCGCACCTCCTCGAGTGAGCCCCCGAGATCACCGATATAGATCTCCTGCCGCGTCAGGGTGTCGGCCAGCACCACCTTGATCTTGCAGTCGCGCAGGCGGAAAGAACGCAGATCGATCGAAAGGGGGAGATCGGTGCGCGCCAGTGCCGCAAAATCGACCGCAGTGGTATCGAGCATGTCAACAAAGATCTCCATCTCGGGTTCGATGATCTCCAGGTCGGTGAGATGGAGCTTGCGGTCGAGGATATCGGCCAGCGAATAGTGCAAAGCCACCTTTTTCACACGCAATTGGCGGAAGACAAAAAGGTCATAAGGGGCGGAGGCATCGGGATAGGGCAGCAGCGCGACATCCTCGAGGATCAGGCCGCGCAGGGGATGAATCCAGACCCGTCCCATCGTGAGCTGGCGGTTGAGGTTTTTAATGGCCGCTTCGTTGAGCATGCTGCGCAGACGGTCTGGCGGGTAGAGGAGCCGCAGGGTGACTCCCGCCGCCAACACCACGAAAACGAACGTGATCAGGGAAAAAAGGAGAAAACGCAGCAAACGCTTCCACCAGGGACGCCGCTGGCGCGGACCTGTGCGGGGGGCTCCGTTTTCATCTGCTGGATTCATGCATCACCTCTGGCGTCAAACCGTGGCCGGGTGTAGTTCGCGGGAGAGACCCGGGGGGCACGGTGCGAGCGATCAGGATCGGGCCTCGAGCAAAACATCCTGCTCCAAATTCAAATCGGGGGGTAAAACGCGCTTGAGCTGCTCGGCCGACAGGGCCACAAGCGGACTGATCTCCAGCCGGAAGGCGAGGGTGCCATCGCCGTTGCGTTGGGGCGGGCGGCCGCAGGCCGCGAGCCAGCCGGCATAAAGTTCGCAGAGATCGCGCCTGGCCGTCGCCGGCGAATCATCCCCCTCCTTGTTCTTGATCGGGCTGAATTCGCTGCGCCGCTCGGTTTCGAGCACCATGACCCGGCTGGCGTAACTAAAGGCATCAAAGATGAACTGCTCAAACTTGACCGCGTTGAGACCGCCGGGCGCTTGCGCCGCGCCCTGATCGGGGACACTGGCCATTGTTTTGTGGGCAATGTGATAGGGCAGCTCGATATGCTGCCGCATGAGGCGTTCGAGAAAATCGAGCGAAAAGAGGTGGATGGCGATGCTGCCCTGGCCAAAGAGCAGTTTGCCCTCGTCGTCGCATGCGGTCTTGAGAGCCTCAGGCAACTCGGTGTACTCGACCACCTTGTACATCCCCGCCGCGAGGCCGATGTTCCCCAGTTTCTCCCAAGGGTCGCGTTTGTAGACCGTTTTGGCCGACATCTCCGCGGCCATTTCATCGTGGAAACCCAGAAAAACAGGATCGGCGATACGGGCAAGCACATTGTCCACCTGGAAATAATAGAGGAAGCGGATGCCCCGCTGCCGCATCTCCTCGAGGAGGTGGTGATGCTCAAGCGCATAGAGCACACCTCCATGGCCATCGGGCGCGAGACTCAGCTTGCCTTTTTCCTCGAGCAGAAGCTGGCCGCGTGGATCGAAGACAGGGAGCATGCGCTGCGGGAAAAGGCGCACGCTCTCCGGTTCCTTGCCGAAATAGCCGTTTTCCCGGAAGAAGGCACCGGTCTCCTGATGGTTGGCCGGGCTGGTCATGACATACAAGGGCAGGGTGCGGCCGAACCGCCGCTCCAGGGCAAGGATTTGCTCCGTGTGGTACTGGAACAGGGTACGGCCGCTGATCGGGCCGAGAGGAAATTTGCCCTTCGGCCCGGAGAAGCCAAGACGGGTGCCCTGGCCTCCGGCGACAACGAGCGCAGCCACAGCCCCCTCAGCCAGCAGGGCCTCGCCGCGCTGCCGCGCCCGGCGCCAGGTTTGCTCTTCAGCACGAGTGCCGGGCAGGGGAATATGGGCCAGGGGCGTGAACTCATCCAGTGCGCCGGCGGCGAGTTCCTCCGGCGGCCATTGGCGCGCGCGCAGGGCCGTGATGAAGCGTTCATCCAGGTCGTCCAGCTGCGCGAGCAACTGCGCCCGCCCTGCTGAATCCAGATCATCCCAGAAGCGCAGTACCCCGATCTGGCCCCACTCCGTCAATTTCTCCCGCATCCGGCGCTGCCGGCTGGTCAAGGATTCCATACCTGTTATCTCTTGTTGCCCCTTTTGCGTGCCCCCGTTGGTTTGCCCCGGCGCAAGGCGAGATCGAGCACCTCGTCGAGGGTGTTGACAAAATAAAAGGTGATCTCTTTTTTGGCGTGCTCCGGGATCTCTTCCAGATCATCGCGGTTGCGAGCCGGCAGGATCACCTTGCGGATCCCCGCCCGCCGCGCGGCCAGCACCTTTTCCTTGATGCCGCCGACGGGCAGCACCTTGCCGCGCAGGGTGATTTCGCCGGTCATGGCGACATCGCTGCGCACCGGCTGCTGCAGAATCAGCGAGACCAGTGCCGTGGCGAGCGTGACACCTGCAGAAGGACCATCCTTGGGGATGGCGCCGGCCGGCACGTGAATGTGCAGATCGTTCTTTTCAAAAAAGTCCGGTTTGATGCCCAGTTCCCCGGCGTGGGCGCGGATGTAGGAGAGTCCAGCCTGGGCGGACTCTTTCATGACGTCGCCGAGCTGTCCGGTGAGCATCAGCCCCTTGGTGCCGCTCATGCGCGTCGCCTCGATAAAGAGCACGTCGCCGCCGGTCGGCGTCCAGGCAAGCCCGACGGCCACGCCCGGCTCGCTGGTGCGTTCCGCCACCTCCGCATAAAAGCGCGGCGGTCCGAGCAATTCGACGACCTGCTCCGGTGTGATGGTATAGGGTCCGGGTTCTCCGGCCGCCACCTTTTTGGCCACCTTGCGGCAGACGGTGGCAATCTGGCGCTCGAGATTGCGCACCCCCGCCTCGCGGGTATAATCACGGATAATCCGGGTGATCGCGGATTTCTGGAATTTGATCTCTTTTTTGCGCAGACCGTTCTCCTCGGTTTGGCGGGGCACCAGATAGGTCACCGCGATCTGCACCTTCTCCTCCTCGATATAGCCGGGCAGTTCGAGGACCTCGAGGCGGTCACGCAAGGCCGAGGGAATGGTGTCGAGCACATTAGCGGTGGTGATGAACATCACCCGCGACAGGTCGAACGGCACATCGAGATAATGGTCGGTGAAGGAAAAGTTCTGCTCGGGATCGAGCACTTCCAGCAGCGCCGAAGAGGGGTCGCCGCGGAAGTCCTGCCCGATCTTGTCGACCTCGTCGAGCATGAAGATGGGATTGTTGCTGCCGGCGTTCTTGACCCCCTGGATGATACGTCCGGGCAAGGCGCCGATGTAGGTGCGGCGGTGGCCGCGGATCTCCGCTTCGTCGTGGACGCCGCCGAGGGAGATGCGGATGAAATTTCGTCCCATGGCGCGGGCGATGGAGCGGCCGAGCGAGGTCTTGCCCACACCCGGAGGGCCGACGAAACAAAGGATCGGGCCCTTGGTATTCGCCTTGAGCTTGCGCACGGCAAGATACTCGAGAATACGCTCCTTGACCTTGATCAGATCGTAGTGGTCGGCATCGAGCACTTCTCCGGCGCTCTTGATATCCAGGTTGTCCTCAGTGGCCTGGGCCCAGGGCAAGGCGACCATCCAGTCCAGATACGTCCGGGCCACCGTATATTCGGCGGCTCCCGGCTGCATTTTGCTGAGGCGATCCAGCTCGCGCAGAGCCTCCTTTTCCGCCTCCTCGGGCAACCGGGCGGCCTCGATCTTTTGCTGCAGCTCCTCCATCTCGGCGGAGCGTTCGTCGCCGATCCCGAGCTCTTTCTGGATGGCGCGCAGCTGCTCGCGCAAAAAGTATTCGCGCTGATTCTTGCCCAGCTCGGTCTGCACCTTGTCCTGGATTTTCGAGCCCATCTCGAGAACCTCAAGCTCGCGATTGACATAGACGGTGAGCCTTTTCAGCCGCTTCTTGACATCCACCGCCTCGAGAATCTCCTGCTTTTCGGCGAGAGCAAGATTGAGGTTGGACGCCACCAGATCGGCGAGCTTGTCGGGATTGGTGGTATTGACGACAACCACCTGGAGCTCATCCGGGAGCTGCGGCACCAGGCTGACCACCTTTTGAAACTGGATGGCCACATTGCGCTTCAAGGCTTCCAGCTCGGTGGTGGAGGCAAACTTTTCCGACAGGGTCTCGACCTCACCGATCATGTAGGGGGTTTCCTGTACCAGGCTCTTGACCTTGATGCGCGAGAGGCCCTGGACCAGGATGCGCAGCGAGCCATCCGGAAACTTGAGCATGCGTAAAATGACCGCGGCGCAACCAAACTCAAAAACGTCCGCAAATCCGGGATCCTCTACCTCGGCTTCACGCTGGGCCACCAGCCCGAGGATGCGCGAGCCCGCGATGACATCATTGATCAGCTGCACCGATTTATCCCGTGCCACCACCAGGGGGGTGACAATGTGCGGATAAACCACCGTATCACGCAGCGGCAGAATGGGCAGCTGCTCCGGAATCCTGGTCACATTGATCTCTTCAGCCGCTACAGTCGCTGGGGAATCCATCAAATCATCCATACCCACTCCAATCTCCAACCCATTTTTAAGAGGTGTCGGCCTCGTGCGGTCAAGAGGGCTCGCCGAATCCGCTGATCGGGATCTCGACAGCCCGTTCATCCTTGGAAATGACCACCTCAAGCACCCCGTCTTCAAGGGTTGCGGTTATGTCGTTGTGCTCAACCGTCTCCGGCAAAGCGATAATGCGCATAAAGTGACCATATTGCTGCTCCAGCTGATGGTAGTAAATCCGCTCTTCCGGACGCTTCTCCAGGCGGATCCCGCTGACGATCAGCTTGCCGCTTTTGAGCTCGATACAGATGTTTTCGCGGCTCACGCCGGCAAGTTCGATCCGTATCCGCACTTGCCCCTCACTCTCGAATATATCGGTGTTCGGCTTCCACCAGGAAACCATCGGGGAATCGATATCCGAGCAGGAGTAGGGGCAGCGCTGCTGTGCCGCGCTGCCGCGATCGCTCATCTCGCGAATGATACGCAATACATGCATAGGCATTTCTACAAGCCTCCCTCATAACTCCCCGGTAACGATGTCGGGGTTCTGCAAGGTCATGGTGCAAAACAGATAATCCAGATTGGCGCGCAAATATTCCCACTTATGCGCCGCCCGCAGGGGAGGGCCGCCGATCCAGAACCTTTTTTGGTCCTAAACTAAAAAAGGTGAACCACCTGCTGTCCACCTCTTAGTATACATAAATTAGCAAAAAAAGAAAAGTACTTTCACTTCAGGCCTTGAAGATAGGATCCAGGTGACGGACCGGGCAGGGATGCCCGCCATTCTGATACTCACAGTCGCCCCAATAAAAACATTGCACCGAGCAGATGGTGTCGCTTTCCCGTATCTGCTGCGCCGGATACTCCCGGTTTTGCAGGCGGATCTCGCGCAGAACCCGATGTTTCTCTCTGAAACCGGCCCAGCCGCTCTTTTTGAGCAATCCGGCAGCGATCAGCTTCGCCAGGCTCCTCGCCGCGCGGGAATGCGGATCGTCGATGACAAAGGGGCGCAATTCCTTGACCGCGCGGCGCACGCTTTCATCATGTTCCACGTACCCCAGAAAATCTAGCTTGAGCGAGAGCAATTCTTCGGCCGCCGTGCGCAGCGCCACGCCCTCCTTGACCTCCTCGTCGGCATGGACCATATTGAGAATCAGGCCCGGGGTAAACGAGGCGAGAAGGGAGCTGATCCGGTTCGCCGTCGCACTGTCTCTGACGGCCAGCTCCTCGAGGGCACTGCCAACTGATTGCGCCATCCGTCCAGAATCGGCAAAGATCTCCTGTTCGAGATGAAGAATGGTGTCCGGGTCATCGCGAAACTCCCGGGTCAGCTTGCGCATGAGGGCGATCTTGAGAAAGTTGAAGGTCTCCTGAATGGCCATCGGCTCGGGCGTGGTGACGGCGAGACCTTGGTCTGCGGCAAGGAAAAAATCGATGACGTTGAAGGAGGATCCGGCGCCGAGATCGAGCAGGATGAAATCGGCATCGATTTTACGCAGCTCATTGATAAAGCGCAGCTTTTGCGAATAGCGCGGATTGGCCAGTCCCAGCGTGCCACAAGCACCGCTGATCAGCTTCAGGTTTTCGACCGGAGTGTCGAGGAGAATATCACTCAGGCTCTCTTTTTGCAGGGAATAGAAATGATAAAAGGTATATTGCGGTTCCAGGATCCCCATGCAGGTGTGCAGGTTGGCGCCCCCGAGATCGGCATCGACCATTACGACCCGGTGCCCGAGGGTGGCCAATCCTATGCCGATCGAGGCGGTGAGTACGGTTTTGCCGACCCCCCCTTTGCCGCCGCCGATGGCGTAGACCACCCGTTGCGACGGTGCATCCGACCGGTCCGGAAAGAGCTTGCGCAGTTCTTCCATTTGCCCGGCTCGCACCCAATCCTGGCTGCTCTCGCTGAAAACAAGGTCATCCCGGTCAAACGATCCTTCGCTGACCAGCTTCCGCAATTCAGGATAGGAATACGGACCAAGTTGCTGATCCTTGATCTTGATGAAGACGGACATGATGCATTGATTCTTTCTTCAAGAGTTGCGCAACGTTTGCAGACTCTGTCCGTTTTGGCTGTATATCCCCCAAAACCCCCAAGCCTACAGGATGTTAATCTATTACAATTAGCGGCAATGCCCGGCATGTGCGGAAAAGAACGGCTAGTTCTGTTCCGCGGCCGGCTCCTCGGTGCTGATTCCCAGCTCCACCTCTTCCTCCTCACTCTCCTCCTCTTTATCTTTGCGCTCGAGCAGATTCACGCCATCCTTGCGCTTGCGCAACGCAAGATAGGAAAGCACCGCTCCCGTGTCAAGTGTGGCAAATCCATAGGAGAGGATCCAGCCGCCCAGCAGGAGCAATCCGCAAGCGTAGAGGTAGCCTGCCACGGCGACCGTCGGACGTGCCAGCTCCTGCACCGGCAGATAATAGAACTCCTGGGTGAAGAAGAGATAGGGGGTGAAGCCGCGGAAGAGTGTAAAGATGATCCCCTCGGCAGACGCACTCCAGGCCTGCACCAGGGCTTGCCCGTTATTGGCCAGATCGGCAAAGTTGCTGCCCATAAAGTACGCGAAGAGGTAGTTGGTCAGCACCACCGCCTCCTTGCAAAAGGCGGCAAAAATGCCTAACGCCGCGAGTCCGAAGAAGAGGGAAACGAATCCGTAGAGCAGCAGTCGCCAGGGCTCCCTCCAGGTCAGAGCGAAGAGCTGAAAGATCGCCTCGAAGGCATCCTCGTCGGTGGTGGCGACGATGGCAGGGGCCAGAAACAGGGAGGTGCCAAAAACCAGGCCGATGAAGATCAGCAGCAAAGCCATGGCAAACCAGAGGAGCGTAAAGAGCGCCATGCCCAGTTCGCCGGCCCAGGGTATCCGCCCCAGGAGGCCGATCAGGAAGCCGCCGCCCATAAAAAGCAGGATCAGCAGCCCGAGGGCGAGCGGTGTCATGATCACGGCGCCGAACTTGCGCCAGGCAAAATTGTAGGCCTGCCGCCAGCTGTAAAAATGCTCCCCCTTGGCCGACATGTAGACCGCCCGTGCCACTGCCGTGTGGGCCAGCAGGGTGATCGCAAACGCCGCGACAGCACCCAGTCCGTGGAGCAACCAGCTGTACCAGGGCAGCTCCGCTCCGCCGCCAGCGAGGAGGGGGAGAATGCCGAAACGGCGCCAGAGTTCACCCGGATGGCCGCCTGCTGCGATCAGGCCCAGGTAGGTTAAAAGAGCATAGATCAGCCATCCCATGCCGAGGCCGGCCAGCATGATCCACATTCGCTGCAGGCTGAGCGCCAGACGCGGTGCCCGAAAGAGATCGCGTAAATCAAAATGAAGTGTGAGCATGGTTTGCCTCCATCCTGGTACGCCCCACCGGATGCATGGGGATAGAACGGATTTAAGGAACTATCATAGCGGACGCAGGCGCCTGCGCTCAGCCGCTGCACGCCGCAGCTTGCCGCAGCGCCGCATCCTCCAGCGCCGTCATGATCTCTTTTTGCGCCGCATCCCCGTCCTCATAGCCGAGGAGATGATAGAGGCCGTGCGCGGTCAGGCGCTGCAATTCATTGCCGAGAGTGACACCATACTCCTGCGCCTGGCGCTCGGCCGTCTCAAGGCAAATGTAGACCTCGCCCTCCAGGAGCGGCGCATCTGCTGCAGTCAGATTGAACGAGATGACATCGGTGCTGTAGGCGCGCTGAAAGAACCGCCGGTTCAGGGCGATGATCTCACGTTCCGGTACCAGGATAATCCGGACATCCCAGCCCTTGCCAGGCCCACGGCCGGAAAGGACCAGGCCGCCGATCAGCCCGAGGCCGCCCACAGCCAATCCGTTCCGCCGCGTCTGGTCGATCACCTGCAGCTGCCGTCGCGGTTCGCTCAAGGTTGCTGCCCCTCCTCGTCACCGCGGCTCTGGCCCGGATAAGGAATACGGCGATGAAACCGCGCATTGAGGATCTTTTGAAAGGCCTCGGAGATGCGCGCCAGATCCTGCAGCGTCAGCGGTGAATGGTCCAGCTCGCCGCTTTTGAATCGCTCATCGATGATCTCATCGACAATGGTCTTGATCCGGCTGAAGGAGGGATCGCGCAAGGTCCGCGAGGTTGCCTCGACCGCATCCGCCAGCATGACGATGGCGGACTCCCGCGACCTGGGCCGCGGCCCGGGATAACGGAACTCGTCCTGAGGCACCGGCTCGGAGGTCCGCTGCGCCACAGCTTTCTGATAAAAATAATGCATCAGGCTCGTGCCGTGATGCTCAAAGATAAAATCCTGGACAACCTTCGGCAGATGGTATTGCTGCGCCATCTCCGAGCCGCGGCGAACATGATTGAGCAGGATCAGGGAACTCATCGTCGGCGCCAGTTTCTCCTGAGGATTGCGCCCGCGCATCTGATTTTCGACAAAATATTCAGGCTTTTCGAGCTTGCCGATGTCGTGGTAATAGGAGCCCACCCGCGCCAGCAGACCGTTGCCGCCGATCGCCTCGGCCGCCGCTTCAGCCAGATTACCGACCGAGAGCGAGTGATGATAGGTCCCCGGCGCCTGCATCGCCAGCTGGCGCAGCAGCGGATGATTCAAGTCCGACAGCTCGAGCAGGGTCATGTCGGTGGTCAGATGAAAGGTGCGCTCCAGCAGCAGCACCAGGGCATAGGCGATGATCGGCGAGATAAATCCATTGATGAAACCAAGACCCCAGTCGCGGAGAATCTCGTGAAAGGTCTGGTAATTGAGGATGTCATGCATGGTGATCGAGAGCAGATACGCGCACATCACCACCGCCATGCTGCGTAACACCCAGTTGCGCGAGCGAACCCGGCTCACCGACAGGATCGCCATCGCTGAGACGAAAACGGAAATATAGGCTATGCCAAACTCATTGCCGCGCATGGCACCGATCAGCAAGCTGACCGAAATGGCATAGAGCAGACCGACGTAAACGTCAAAAAAGATGGTGACGATCATCGCACCCGCCGCCACCGGGATGAACAGGGGCGAGAGGTTCAGCTGCGTCACCAGAAAAGTCATCGCCGCCGGCAGAAAGACGATCAGCCCGATCAGCAACACCTGCTTGGGCGCGCCGGCAATGTCGCGCCGCCCCTGCCACAGGAAGAAGAGCAAGATGCTGAGGATGAACAGCGTGTTGCTCCATTGGCCCACGGCATGGAGGAAACGATTGATCAGCCCCCGGCCCTCACCGCGCTCGCGCTTGGCTGTGGCATAGGAATTCAGCTTTTCGATGTGCTCCCGGGTGATGCGCTCATGCCCGTCAATGATGCGCTCGCCCGCCAGCACCTGGTCCTTGGCCAGCGGCACCAGGGCCTCGGCCTCGGCCACCCGGGACTGGGTTTCCTGTTGATCGTAGAGCAGGTTGGGGGTAAGGAAGGCCTCCATGAGCTGAAAGGCAATTTTGATCTGGCGCTCGTCGAGCTGGCCATTGCCGCGCAGCTTGTCCAGAAGCTGCAGCTGGCACTCCCTCGGGCCGAAGTAAAATTCGCTGTTCTCGAGCACCTCACGCCGTTCGCGGCGGATCGAAATCTTGGGCGGCATGGGCGAGAAGGAACTACGCTCGACATTGAGAATGCCGAGCGTATAGGCTTCCCGCAAAACTTTTTCGACGGCGGTGGCGATTTCCCGAAACCGGTACCATTGCCGGTTCTCGGCGGCACCGCCCGCCGGCGCAGCGGCGAGGAGATTGTGAAGATCCCCTTCGGAAAGTGTGACCCCGGTTTCCTGAAAAACGCGGCTGACCTGGTCGGCCGTGACCGCACCGCTGCGCAATACCATGCCGGCCCGCTGCACAAAGAGCGTGAGACGTTCAAGCTGGGCAGTGGCCACCTCCTCATCGCGGGTGAAGACCGGCGCCACCTCGCTGCGCGCCCGCTGCAGATCCGCCTGATATTCATCGTGGCTCTTGTTGACCGGGAAGGTGAACGAGGCAATGATCTCGGGGCCGATATAAACCCGGCCCTCCCGCAGATCGGTGAAGCGGAGGGATTTCTCGCCCGGGAAAAGGAGTGCGATCACGGCGGCGAGGAGCACGACACCCAGGAGCGCATAGCGCACGCTGCGCAGCCGGGCGATCCAGTTCCCGCTGCCGCCGCCGCGAAGCTCCTTGTTCTTGCTGCCATTGATTCCGGCCGATTTGGCCGGGGTCTTGTCAAAGCGCTGATTCATCAGGCCACCGTTCCCACAAGGTCAACTCTGCCGCAGATTTTCATAAGCCTTGATGATCTGGCGTACCAGCTGATGGCGGACGACATCCCGTTCGCCGAGATAGCAAAAGCCAATGCCGTCGATCCCCCGCAAAATGGACTGGATCTGCACCAGGCCCGAGATGCTCGTTTCCGGCAGATCGATCTGGGTGATATCGCCGGTGACGATGGCGCGAGAATTGACCCCAAGGCGGGTCAGAAACATCTTCATCTGCGCCGCTGTGGTGTTCTGCGCCTCGTCGAGGATGACAAAGCAGTTGTTCAGCGTGCGGCCGCGCATGTAGGCCAGCGGAACGATCTCGACGACCCGCGTCTCGATCAGCCGGCGCAATTTGTCGCCGGGGATCATGTCGTGCAGGGCATCATAAAGCGGCCGGAGATAGGGATCGACCTTTTCGCGAAAATCACCGGGCAGGAACCCCAGGCTCTCGCCCGCCTCTACAGCGGGCCGGCACAAAATCAGCCGATCCACGAGATGATCGCGCAAGGCCGCAACGGCCATCGCCACCGCGAGAAAGGTCTTGCCCGTGCCCGCCGGGCCGATCGCAAAGACAATGTCGTTCTTGTGGGCGCTGGCGACATACTCCTCCTGGCCGGGGGTACGCGGCTTGATCACACCGGTCTTGGTGTAGACGAGCACCGATTCGGCATCGGGGGCAGCGCTTTCACCCCCACCGCCCTTCTCGCTCAGCTGCAGCACCGCCTCGATATCCTGAGGAATCACCCTGCCATTGCGGTTGGCCAAATAGACCAGCTCACTGATGACGCGCTCCGCTTGTTCCACCTGCTCGGGCATGCCCCGCAGGATGATATCATGGCCGCGCACGATCACTTGCGCCTGCAATTCGGCTTCGAGCAGATGAAGATTGGCATCCTGGGCGCCGAGAAAATCGACCGGATCAATGCCGCGCAGGCTGATTCTCTTCTCAATGGGTTGCAGTTCGTTCAAGGGGGTATCCCTTATCCTCCATCTTTACAAAAAAACTCCCGGTCTCTAACCGCAGGCGGTAAGACCGGGAGCTGTATATTCGTTCGAGCTCGGTGCGTCACTCATCCCCGCCGCCTGAGATCAGGAAAGGGGAAACAGACGGGCGAATACAGCAGCTGCTGCATCAACCCCAATCGACCCACCGCTCGCAGCCGAAAATGCGGCTTCTATCGGGGAATGATCAGCACCGTATGCGGGAAGATGCGCTGGGAATCTTCGCCGATGACCGCTTTGTTCTTCTGGTAGATCTTGGTCCAGGCGGCAGGATCGCCGTAGACGGCCGGATTGGCCGCAATCTTTTTCAGATTATCACCCTTGACCACCAGGTATTCATCGGGACCGCATTCGCGCTGGATCTTGAATTCCTGTTTCGGGTAAATCAGATCCGGATCCTTGATCTGCTCCTTGTTGTAGGAGTAGATGCGCATCCACTGCATCGGATCGGCATAAATATCCTTCTTGCCCGAGATCTTCCAGAGATAATCGCCAACAACCACCGTGTACATATCGTACAAGGCCTTCGGCATCTTGTTCTTCAGCTGTGCGATCTTGCCTTCGAGGGCCGCGATCGCATTCTGCATCTCGGTCAGGGCATACAGCTTGTCTTTTTTCAGCTCGGCCAGCTGCGCCTCGGCAGCCGCGAGCTCATCACGTTTCTTGAACAGCTCTTCCGGAGAAAGCGCCAGCAATCCATCGATCTGGGCCTCCAGGGCTTTCACCTTGGCTTTGTACGCCTCATAGCCGGCCTGGTCGCTTCCGGCACTCTTGAGGATATCGCTCCACAGCTGGCCGGCTTCAGCCTGCGCTGCAGTGCTCTGGGTGGTCAAATTGGCACAAGCAGTTGCACATTCCTCAGCCGCTTTCTTGGCAGCGACTTCACGATCTTGCCACGATTTGAGCTGGGCACGGTATTCATCCATGCTCATTTTCTTATCCTGCGCATACGTCAGCTGCGCACCCATAAGGAGCAAGAAGGAAAGCACAAGTGCTAAAGAGACCATGAGCTTGCCTGAAAATCTCATTAGCTTCCCTCCACAGTTATTGTGTGATGGTATCATCGATAATGGAATTATTGCCATTCGGAGAGACGTTTCTCGACCGTGGCTTTCTCTTGCTTCAGACTCTCGACCTTCTGCTTCTGCTGGGCCAGCTGCTGTTCAAGTGCAGCTTTTTCCTTGGCGCAGTCAGCGGCCTTCGTTTCCGCGGCCAGTGCGGCCTGCTTGGCTTCTTCAAGCGCTTTCAGCTCTTTTTCGTTGGGGTGGTTATGGCAACCCGCCACCAGGATAAAGGCGAAAAGCAGCAGACAAACAGCGGCAATCCGGGGGATCCAGCGTGATGTGCTCTTCATGCAATACACCTCCTTTCAATCCGTTGCTTTCAAGCCCATAAAGGTGCTTGTAACTCGATGATAAAAATGATAAATGTGCCTCTGGAAACAGCCAATTCAATGTCCGAGTCATTTTAACAATAATTTGGCTAATAGTCAAGGATAAAGATATTTACTTAAGCTTTTCACCGGGGGCCGGCGCCTCCCCCTTTTCCAGCAGCAAACCCAGCTCATGCAGCTGGGCCTCGCTGACGGTCGAGGGGCAGCCATCCATCAGCGACATCGCACTGGCGGTCTTGGGGAAGGCGATCACCTCGCGGATGGACTGGCACCCCGCCAGGATCATCACCAGACGGTCGAACCCGAAGGCTATACCGCCATGCGGCGGCGCGCCATAGCCGAAGGCCTCGATGAGAAAACCGAATTTCTCCTCAGCCTCGGCGGCCGCGATGCCCAGGGCCTCGAACATGCGCGCCTGCAGCTCGCTCTTGTGGATACGGATGCTGCCTCCCGCCACTTCCATCCCGTTGAGCACCAGATCGTAGGCCCGCGCCTTGGCGCGCCCGGGATCGCTGAGCATCAGCTCCTCATCGCCCGGACGCGGCGAGGTGAAGGGATGGTGCCGCGCCACATAGCGCCGCTCCTCCGGACTGTACTCGAAGAGGGGAAAATCGACGATCCAGGCCAGGTTGTAGACCCCCTCGGGGATGAGCTTTTCCTGGGCGGCCAGCTTTAAACGCAGATCGCCGAGAATCAGCCGGGCCTTCTCCGGGGCATCGGCTACCAGCAGGAGGAGATCATCGCCGCTGGCCCCCATGGCCTGCATGATCGCGTGGCGCTGCGCCTCGCTGAAGAATTTGGCCAGCGAGCTCTCCCAATCGCCCTGTTTGAGCTTGATCGCGACGAGGCCGGCGCCCCCCTGCTCCTTGACCCATGCGGTCAGGTCATCGATCTGCTTGCGCGAATAGCTGCCGCCGCCGGGCAGGCACAGGCCCGCCACCAGGCCGCCGCCGGCCACGGTGTCATGGAAGACCTTGAATTCGCTCTCCGCCACCAGCGCCGAGATTTCCTTGATCTCCAGGCCGAAGCGTAAATCCGGCTTGTCGCTGCCGTACCGGGCCATCGCGGTGTCGAAGGGGAGACGCGGCAACGGCAGCGTCAATTCGACGCCGAGGACCTGGCGAAATATCTCCGCCATCAGCCCTTCGACGATGGCAAAGATGCCCTCCTCATCGATAAAGGACATTTCGACGTCGATCTGGGTGAATTCCGGCTGGCGGTCCGCACGCAGATCCTCATCGCGGAAGCAGCGGACGATCTGGAAGTAGCGGTCATAGCCCGCCACCATCAGCAGCTGCTTGTACTGCTGCGGCGACTGCGGCAGGGCATAAAAGCGGCCTTTCCAGACCCGGCTTGGCACCAGATAGTCGCGCGCTCCTTCCGGGGTGCTTTTCATCAGAATCGGGGTTTCGATCTCGACAAAATCATGCCCGGAAAAATAGCTGCGCACGATCTGGGCGGTACGGTGGCGGATGAGCATGTTGCGCTGCATTTCGGGCCGGCGCAGATCCAGATAGCGGTATTTGAGCCTCAAGTCCTCCGTGACACTCCCCTCGCCGCTGATCATGAAGGGCGTGGTCCGGGCGGTATTGAGCACCTCGAGCGCGCTGGCGGCGATTTCAATCGCGCCGGTGGCCAGGCGGGGATTGACCATCCCCTCGGGACGGGATACGACCTCACCGTTCACGGCCAGTACATATTCGCTGCGCACCTGTTTGGCGGCTTCATAGCAGGGGGCATCCGGATCGATGCGCACCTGGGTGATGCCGTAACGATCCCGCAGATCCAGAAAGATCAGTGAGCCGTGGTCGCGGCGCCGGTCCACCCAGCCCATCAGGGTGACCATCTGGCCCAATTGGGCCGGCCGTAACGCTCCGCAAGTATGTGTGCGCTGGGTTGTCATAGGGGCTGTTTTCTCCATCCTGCAGGTGAAAAGGAAACCGGATCAGGCATCCCGGCAAAATTAAAACGGCACCCGGTGGGGGGCGCCGTCCTTAATTGGGGAATCCGGACCGGGACGGGCACAGCCTGCGGCTGTACCCTGTCCAGCCGGGCTTAATGCAATTCGGCAACTTGAATACGGTTCATGGCGCGCGCCAAAGAGGCTTGGGCACGCGGCACGTCAATATCGGGAGTATGCTGCTCCAGCCGGGCCATGGCGCGGTCCCGGGCCTGCTTGGCCCGCTCGATATCGATCTCGCCGGCCGGCTCGGCGGTTTCAACCAGGATCTTCATCTGGTTTTCCATAACCTCGCAAAAACCGCCGCTGGTCGCATAATAGCGCATGCCCGCAGGGGTTCGGGCTTCGATCACCCCGACCTTGAGGGCCGTCAGGAAGGGGGCATGATTATACAGCACGCCAAAGTACCCGGCCACGCCGGGCGCCTTGACATGCACCACCTCTTCCTTGCCGACGACCTTCGTCGGGGTCACAATTTCCAATGTAAAGGTCTTGTCCATATTCTCTTGAATTCTGGCGGTAAATGAGGCAGCACGCCGCGCAGCCTAGGCCTCGCGGATTTGCTTGGCATTTTCGACAGCCTCGTCAATGGTCCCCACCATCCAGAAGGCCCGCTCCGGCAGATCGTCATGTTTGCCTTCGACGATCTCCTTGAAGCCGCGGATGGTCTCTTCGAGCTTGACATAGCGGCCCGGACGGCCCGTGAAAGCCTCCGCCACCGCAAAGGGCTGCGACAAAAAGCGCTGCAGACGACGGGCGCGGTTGACGGTAACCCGGTCCTCTTCGGAGAGTTCCTCCATGCCGAGGATGGCAATGATGTCCTGAAGATCCTTGTACTTTTGCAGGATCTGCTGCACCGCCCGCGCCACGTTGTAATGCTCGTCGCCGACAATGCGCGGATCGAGAATACGCGAGGTGGAATCCAGCGGATCCACCGCTGGATAGATGCTCATCTCCGCCAACGAACGCGAGAGCACGGTGGTGGCGTCGAGGTGGCTGAAGGTCGTGGCCGGTGCCGGATCGGTCAGGTCGTCGGCGGGCACGTAGATGGCCTGCACCGAGGTGATCGAGCCCTTTTTGGTCGAGGTGATGCGCTCCTGCAGCAAGCCCATTTCGGTGGCCAGCGTCGGCTGGTAGCCCACCGCAGAAGGCATGCGCCCGAGCAACGCGGAGACCTCGGAGCCGGCCTGGGTGAAACGGAAGATATTGTCGATAAAGAGGAGCACATCCTTGCCCTCTTCCTCGCGGAAATATTCGGCGATGGTCAGGGCCGAGAGGCCGACGCGCAGACGCGCACCGGGCGGCTCGTTCATCTGGCCGAAGACCATGGCGACCTTGGACTGCGACAGCTCCTTCATGTCGATGACGCCCGAATCCTGGAATTCGCGCCAGAGATCGTTGCCCTCGCGGGTGCGCTCGCCGACGCCGGCGAAAACCGAAAAGCCACCGCGCTGGATGGCGATATTGTTGATCAGCTCCTGGATCAGCACCGTCTTGCCGACGCCGGCGCCGCCAAAAAGGCCGGTCTTGCCACCCTTGGCGTAGGGCTCGAGCAGATCGATGACCTTGATCCCGGTCTCGAACATCTCGGTTCGGGTTTCAAGCTCCTCAAAGGTAGGGGCGTCGCGGTGAATCGGCCATTTCTGCTCCACCTGCAAGGGGCCAAGATCGTCAATCGGCTCGCCGATCAGGTTGAGGAGACGGCCCAGGGTCGACTTGCCCACCGGCATCTTGATCGGCGCGCCGGTGTCCACCACTTCCTGACGGCGCTGCAAACCATCGGTCGAATCCATGGCCACGCAACGCGCCGTGTTTTCCCCGAGATGCTGCGCCACTTCCAGAACCAGCCGCGAGCCATCCTGGCGCGAATATTCCAGTGCGGTGTTGATCGCCGGCAGCTTGCCGCCTTCAAAAAAGACGTCCACAACCGGTCCGATGACCTGCGCTATATGACCAACATTAGACATCCCATACTCTCCTGACAATCGATAAAGTGAAAATGCGTTCAGCCTCGGAGCGCCTCGGCGCCGCCGATCAGTTCGGTCAATTCCTTGGTAATGGCCGCCTGACGCGCCTTGTTGTAATAGAGCACCAGTTCCTTGATCATATCCGCGGCGTTGTCCGTCGCCGTGCCCATCGCCGTCATGCGCGCGCCGAGCTCTGAAGCGTGCGATTCGAGCAGGATGCGCCAGAGCTGAATGTGCAGATTCAAGGGACAAATCTCCTGCAGCACCCGCTCCGGAGAGGGCTCGAAAATATAGCCCACCGGGAAGCGGTTCTCCTCGGGCACAAGCGGCACGATGGGCAGGAGCTGCTCGACGATGATCTTTTGCTGGACCGCGTTCTTGAACTCGTTATAGACGACCATGATCTGGTCGAATTTTTTGGCGGCATACCAGGCCGCCAGCTCATCGGCGATCCGCTGCGCCTGACTGAAATCGAGCTTGTTGAAGACATCCACGTGATGCCTCAGGACGCCAACATCACGACGCGTCAAATAGTCGTAGCCCTTGCTGCCGATGGTGACCACGCCCGGGTTGAGGGCCGCGCTCTGGTGGATTTCCTGCAGGGCGCGGCGGCTGATATTGGAATTGAAACTGCCGCACAAACCCCGGTCGGCGCTGACCACCACATAGCATATCCGTTTGATCTTGTGCTGCTCCAAAAGCGGATGCTGGTTGCGCTTCATCCGGCCGGCAATGTGGCCCAGCACCGCCTCGAGTTCACGGGCATAGGGCCGCGCACTGAGGAGCTGGTTCTGCGCCTTGCGCAGCTTGGCAGCAGCCACCATCTTCATCGCTTTGGTGATCTGCTGCGTGCTGCGCACGCTGGCAATGCGGCGCTTGATGTTCCGTAAAGTGGCCATCGTTTATTCCGCCGCGTACATCTTGATGAATTCCTCGCATGCCTTGACCAGCTGGGTCTCGATCTCGGCCGTGATCTCCTTCTGCTCGCGGATGCCGCGCAGCACACCCTCATGCTGGGACTCCATGAACCGATGGAACTCGGCTTCGGCATGGGTGATCTTGTCCACCTCGATCCCGTCGAGATAGCCTTTGACGCCCAGGTAGATCACCGCCACCTGTTTTTCCACCGCCAGCGGTGCATATTGGCCCTGGCGCAGCAACTGCACCATGCGCTGGCCGCGGCCAAGCTGCTGCTTGGTCGATTTATCGAGGTCGGAGCCGAATTTTGCAAAGGCCTCCAGCTCGCGGTACTGCGCCAGATCGAGACGCAGGCTGCTGGCGTACTTTTTCATCGCCTTGATCTGGGCGTTGCCACCGACGCGCGAGACCGAGAGTCCGGCGTTGATCGCCGGCCGGATGCCGCCGTAAAAGAGGTTCGGCTCGAGGTAGATCTGGCCGTCGGTGATCGAAATGACATTGGTCGGAATGTAGGCGGAGAAATCGCCCGCCTGCGTTTCGATGATCGGCAGGGCCGTCAGCGAGCCGCCGCCGAGCGCATCGCTCAACTTGGCCGCCCGCTCGAGCAGACGCGAATGGAGATAAAAGACATCACCCGGATAGGCCTCGCGTCCCGGCGGCCGGCGCAACAGCAGGGAAACCTGGCGATAGGCCCAGGCGTGCTTGGAGAGATCGTCATAGGCGATCACCGCATGCTGGCCGTGGTCGCGGAAATACTCGCCCATCGCCACGCCGGCATAGGGCGCAATATACTGCATCGGCGCCGGGGAATCGGCCATGGAGGTGACGACGATCGAATGGGCCATGGCGCCGTAATCCTCGAGCGTCTTGACCACCCGCGCCACCGTCGAGGCCTTCTGGCCGATCGCGACGTAGATGCAGACGACATCGGTATCCTTCTGGTTGATGAAGGTATCGACGACCAGGGCGGTCTTGCCGATCTGGCGGTCGCCAATGATCAGCTCGCGCTGGCCGCGCCCGATCGGGATCATCGAATCGATCGCCTTGATGCCCGTCTGCAGCGGCTCCTTCACCCCCTGGCGCTGTGCCACACCCAGCGCCTTGCGCTCGATCGGACTGAAGGCCTTGGCGTTGATCGGTCCCTTGCCGTCCAGCGGCTGGCCCAGGGGATTGACCACCCGGCCCAGCAGTTCCGGACCGACCGGCACCTCGACCACGCGTCCGGTACGCTTGGCGATATCGCCTTCCTTGATCAGACTGTCTTCGCCGAAGAGCACACAGCCGACATTGTCTTCCTCAAGATTGAGCGCCATGCCAAAGACACCGTTGGGAAACTCCACCAACTCCATGGACATGACGTTCTCGAGGCCGTAAACGCGGGCAATGCCGTCGCCGACTTGCAGGACTTCACCGACCTGCTCGACATCGATATGCTTTTCGAACTGTTCAATTTGCTTTTTCAGAACCGAGGTAATTTCTTCGGGTCTAATTTCCATGGTTATAACCTGCTATCTGAAATAGGAGATGAGTATCGTGCACTAGAGCGCGGCGGCTTTCACCTGCCGCAGTTCCTGGCGCAGTTGATTGAGCTGGTGGCGTAAACTGCCATCGATCACCACCCCGGCGAACTTGATGATGACGCCACCCAGGATGGTGGCATCCACCTGGTTCTCCAGCACGACCTCCGCGTGGAGATACCGGCCCACCTGCTGACGGATCCGATCGATCTGCCCCGCATCCAGGGGCACCGCCGAATAGACCTGGGCGCGAACCCGGCCGATGCTTTGATCGTAAAGCTCGCCATAGGCCGTGACGATCTGGCTATAGTACGCCTGTCGCCCCTTCTCCACCAGCAGCTGGATAAAATGGCTGAAGAGGGGGGTAACCTGGTGCCCCAGCAGTTCCTTCACGGCCGCCTGCTTCGGCTTTTTCTCCACCTCCGGCGACATCAGAAACGCCCGGATGCGCCCGTTCTGCTCCAGCATGCCGGCGAAGGCGTGCAATTCCTCCAGCACCGGCCCGGTTTTGCCAGCCTCCTGCGCCAGCCCGAAAAGGGCCCGCGCATAGCGCCTGGCCAAGGGATGCGTTCTCAATTCAGTCCACCGAGTTTTTGCAGCGATTCGTCGATCAACCTCTGATGATCCCGGGCATCGAGAGACTTGCCGACCAATTTGCTGGTGGCCTGCATCGACAGTTCGACGGCCAGATCACGGATCTCCTCCATGGCCTTGTCGCGACTGAGATCGATCTCTTTGCGCGCCCGGGCGATCAGCTGCTCCGCCTCGGCGCTCGCCTTTTTAATGATTTCATCCTTGGTCACCTCGGCCGCCTTGCGGTTGCGCGCCAGTATCTCCTGCGCCTCCTTGCGGGCGGCGTCGAGGATCTGGTTTTGCTCGGCCAGGGTCTTCTGCGAGGCAAGCCGGGCCTGCTCCGCCAGTGCCAAAGACTCGTTGATTTTCTTCTCCCGCTCGTCCAGCATGCTCAGGATGGGCTTCCAGCCCACCTTGGTCAAAGCGAACAGGAGCAGGAGAAAGGTCAGCGTGGTCCAGAATATGGTACCACCCTGGGGGGTCATCAATTCCATAACAGCATACCCCGCGTTGGTTTATTTGAAGCCGAGCAGCAGACAGATAACCACCGAAAGAAGGGCAACGCCTTCGATCATGGCGGCGGTGATGATCATGGTGCCGCGGATTTCGCCGGCTGCTTCGGGCTGACGCGCGATGCCGCTGATGGCCGCACTGGCCAGCTTGCTGATGCCGAACGCTGCCGAAAAGGTCACTGCCGCAGAACCAAAACCCGCAGCCAGATAGGCAAACGCAGTGGGATTCATAGTACTACCTCCTGATCCAAGAAATGTGAGTATGTGGGTGATGATGATAAAGCATAACCCTGTACCATCCGGCCTGACTAATGCCCTTCCGATACCGAGGCGCTGATAAAGACCGCCGAGAGAATCGTAAAGACATAGGCCTGGATGAGTGAAATCAGCACCTCCAGCACGGCGGAGAAGAGAATGATCGCCAGCGGAAAAGCCGAAACCAGCCAGTTTTTAAAGAAAAAGATGACCGTCAGTAAAGCCAGAATGGTGATGTGACCGGCGATCATGTTGGCAAAAAGACGAATGGCCAGAGCGAAATGTTTTGTGATCATACTGATCACCTCGACCGGGACCATGATGAACTTGAGGAGAAAGGGAATGCCCGGAGGACTGAAGGTGGCCAAATACCCGAAAAAGCCATGCTTGCGCACCCCGGCGATCTGCACCATGAAAAAGGTGAAGAGCGCCAGCGTCGCGGTGACCGCAATATTGCCGGTCGCCGTGGCGCCGTAGGGCACCAGCCCGGCCAGGTTACAGAGCAGGATAAAAAAGAAGGCCGTCAGCAGATAGGGGGCATAGGCCTCACCGGCATGGCCGAGATTCGGCTTGATAATATCGTCGCGCAAATAGGCCACCAGGCTTTCCAGCGCATTGGCCAGCCCGTGCGGGACCAGCGACGGCCGCCGGAAGGCCACATAAAAAGCCAGGATCAGCACCGCCGCGACAATCCACATCCACAGAATATGATTGGTGATGGAGAGATCGATACCCCATACCGTCGGTAGCTTGATCACCGGGTGGGGCAGGACGTGGTGCATGATGAAACCAACTCCGCTCTCGCCCTGCTCCGCGGCATGTTTGGCCGCCTGCTGCACGGCCTCGCCATGCTCCGCGCTATGCTCAAGGATCTGTTCTATCATGATGATTGGCGTGTTTCTCTTTCAATTCCGAGTTGATAAACCTGATTTCATGATACTGCAGAAATAGATAATATAATATAAAGGAGACGAGAAAACCGATCAACGGCCAGTGCAGCACCGCGATCACCAGCCAGGCCACTGCAGCGAAGACTAGAAACCGCAGCGCCATACCCCCAAGGATGACGGCATAAAACGTCTTGATCTTGCGATGGAAGGCCCATCGGATCGAGATCAGGCTGAAGAGGATATTGCCCAAGCTGATCAGGTAGCCGAGCACATAGGAGCGGGTCATGCCGGCTCCGCCGTAGCGATGGACCACGATGAATAACAAGAAAAAAACCGGTACGGTCCAGCCGACGATCCGCCAGACCCGAAACGAGGAGGTCATGATGATTTCTTGTCCGTGCGCTTCTGCTTGATGGCGGGATAGACCGTTTTGTATACATTTATAAAGCCGGCGGTTCCGCCCAACAGGACTCCGATGAGCAGCAGGATCGGGGTCGTGTGCAGCTTCTGATCGAGCCAGTACCCCAGCACGGTGCCGAGGAGCACCGCCACCGCCAGTTGCATGCCCAGATCCATATATGGCCCGATGACCAATCGCTTCTTGTCATCGCGTTCATCCACGGAACCGCCTTACTTGATAATCGCCTCTTTGTCGGCGCTGCTTTCCGTCTTGCTGCCACCGCGTGTTTCGGACATCGTGCACTTGCCGTCGAAGATCGCGCCTTCGTCAATGACCAGCTTGCCGGTCTTGAGTTCGCCGCGCAACTCGGAATGGGCCTCAAGAACCGTCCGGCCCGGGGCCAGTACCGCACCGGTGATCTTGCCGCCCAGAACCAGATTCTTGACATGCACATTGCCCTTGATTTCCCCTTCGGCCCCAACGATCAGCGTATCGCCGGAAACAACATCACCAACCACCTTGCCATCGATTCGCAGGCTGAGCTCCACCTTGATATTGCCATCTACCACAGAGCCCTTGCCAAGAATCGTGCTCAGCTCACCCGGTTTCTCGATGCTTTTCATATCGGCACTTCCCTGTTGATGAATATCTTCCACCCGGCATCCGCTTTACATCCGGGCAAACGCCAGGATGTAGTCAGCGGGATTGAGGGCGACGCCATCTTTCCATAGCTCAAAATGCAGGTGCGGCGCGGTGCTCTCTCCCGAAGAACCCACCAGAGCAATGTGGTCACCCTTGCGCACCAGCGTGGACCGCGGCACCAGATTTCTCTGGGTGTGACCGTAATAAGTAAAAAAGCCGTCACCGTGATAGACGATCACCATGTTGCCCAGATCCTGCGTCCAGCCCGAAAAGATAACCACCCCGTCCCCGGCTGAACTGATAAACGCGCCCCGCGGCGCCGCGATATCAATACCATAATGCGCCGTCCCCTCCGCCGAATAGTTCCGGGTCAGGACGCCGGCCACCGGCAGATAGGTCGGCAGACTCTTCAGATACTCGTGGATGCCGATCTCTTTGGATTGCTGGAGAAAACCCAGCTTTTCACTCAGATTGACCTCCACCGGCTTGATCCGCTCCCGGCGCGATTCCGGGACAGGCTCGGGAGGCAGGCCGCGCAGCGGTGGCGAACTCATGGCCTCCGAATCGAGCGATTGACTCTCATGCGTGCCGCTCAGCCCCAGGGCGCTGCGCAACTTGGCGTCGGTCGCTTCGAGCTTTTGAAACAGAGCGGCCAGCTCATAGACCTTTTTGCTGTTCTCGATCAGCTGGTCGTTCACCTTTTGCAACCCGCTGTTGGCCACGGCCAGACGCGCCCACTGCAGGTAGGCCACCACACCGAAAACCAGGTGCAACGCCAGGAGGATGCCGGCCCAGCGCAGAAATAAGAGTTTGCGCACGGAAAGGCTGTAATGCCGCGGCTCCGCCTGGTCGTCCGGAATGACCAGGATCTGCACCTGGCGGCGGCGCCGCAACGCCCCCTTGAGGGGCTTATGCAAAAATGGCAGTTTCATAGAGGCTGCACGTGGAATCAATCACCGAGGATGAGCGCGACAATCCGCTCGAGTTCGTCGGAGGAGTAGTACTCGATTTCGATCGCGCCACCCTTGCTTCTGCTCTTCATCGCTACCTTGGTGGCCAGTCGGTCGCGCAAACGACCTTCCATCTCAGCCAGATATAAATTCTGAACCGAAGGTGTGGCTTTGGTGGGGGTGCCTTTGCCCTTTTCCGGCTCCCGCACCATCTCTTCCACTTTGCGCACTGAAAGATTGCTGGCGACGATTTTTTTCCACAAGGCCAGCTGCTCTTCACTGCTGCCGAGCGCGAGCAAGGCGCGCGCATGGCCAAAGGAGATCTCGTTGCTCTGGACACTCTCCTGGATGCGCCGCGGCAGCCGCAGCAGCCGGAGAAAATTGGCCACACTGGTACGATCCTTACCGACCTTGACCGCCACCTCTTCCTGGGTGAGATGGCATTCATCGATGAGCCGCTTGTAGCCATTCGCCACATCGATGGCATTCAAATCTTCACGATGGATATTCTCGATGATCGCCAGCTCGAGCATCTCCTCATCGCTCTCGACCTCGAGAAGATAGGCCGGGATCTGGGGAATCCCCAGGTCGCGCACGGCGCGCAAACGGCGCTCGCCGGCGATCAGCTGGTACCCGGCACCGTGGCGCCGGACGGTGACCGGCTGCACCAGTCCCTTTTCGGCGATCGACTGCTTCAGCTCGGCAAGGCGTTCGGGATCGAATTTTTCCCGCGGCTGGAAAGGATTGGGGGCGATCTTGTCGATGTCGATCATCTGAATGCCCTGCGCGGCGGCCTCCCCTGCCGGTCCGGACTGCATATCAGGAATGAGCGCACTCAGCCCGCGTCCCAATGCCTTCTTATTCGCCATTCTTGATGATTTCCTCTGCCAGGCTCATATAATTTTCCGATCCCGAGCACACGGCGTCATAGAGAATGATCGGCTTGCCGAAACTGGGCGCTTCGCTGAGGCGCACATTGCGCGTGACGATGGTATCGAACACCCGCCCCTCGAAGTAGCGGCGCACATCTTCGGCAACCTGCCGTGAGAGATTGAGGCGCGCATCATACATCGTCAGCAGCACGCCCTCAATCGCGAGATGTTCGTTCAGGTGCTTCTGCACGAGCCGAATCGTATTCAGCAGCTGCCCCAGCCCCTCCAGCGCGTAATACTCGCACTGGATCGGGATCAGCACCGAATCGGAGGCGGTCAGGGAGTTGATCGTCAGCAACCCCAGCGAAGGGGGACAGTCGATAAGGATATATTTGAATTGATCGCGCACCGGTTCAAGCGCCCGCGCCAGCCGTTGCTCCCGCGAAATCGCCGAAACCAGCTCAACCTCGGCGCCAACCAGACTGATCGAGGAGGGGAGCAGCTTGAGATAATCGAGTTGGGTGTCCAGCAGGAGGGATTGCGCTGCGTGCTCGTTGATGAGCGCATCGTAGATCGTCGCCTGCAGCGCGCGCTGATCATAACCATAACCACTGGTGCTGTTGGCCTGAGGATCCATGTCCACCAGCAACGTCGGGTATTCGGCTACGGCCAAAGCCGCGGCCAGATTGACCGCCGTTGTGGTCTTGCCCACGCCCCCTTTTTGGTTTGCTATGGTTATAATTTTGCCCATGTAGGGGGCTTCCTCCATTTTCTAATATATTGCATTAATATAATCCCGGCGAAGTTCAAAATCAATGAAAAGTTTCTCCTCCCGGCGGCACAGCCCGGACGGACTTTGTCCTTGACATTAACGGCAGAAACATGTAATTTTTCCCGCCGGAACACCCCCTCCGACCCCGTTCTCATCATCCATACACGCTGCTTAACGACTCCCAATCCAAGAGGATCTGCCATGATTAACCTCTTCAACAAACTGGTCATATTCTTCCTGCCGATCATCCCCAAATTTATCGTCCGGATGGTGGCCAAACCCTACGTCGCTGGCCCGACCCTGGACGACGGCATCCGCGTGGTGAAGGAACTCAACAACAAAGGCATCTGCGCCACCATGGACGTCCTCGGCGAAAGCGCCAACCGCCTCGAAGAGTGCCAGGAGGCCATCGACGACTATTTCAAGGTGCTCGAAAACATCGCCGCCGCGGGACTCGACGCCAACATCTCGGTCAAACTGACCCAGCTCGGTCTGCTCCTCGACAAGGAACAGTGCTACCAGAATATCCGCCAGATCGTGGCCAAGGCCGATGCCCTCGGCATCTTCGTCCGCATCGACATGGAAGACTCCCCGGTGACCAGCGACACCATCGAGATCTTTATGCGCATCAACGACGAATTCAAACGCACCGGCATCGTCATCCAGGCCTACCTCCGCCGCAGCCTCGCCGATGTCGTCCGCCTCTCCGCACGCAAAACCAACTATCGCATCTGTAAGGGGATCTATATCGAGCCGCGCAAGGTCGCGTTCAAGGATAAGCAAACCATCAACGACAACTATGGCCTCCTGCTCGATACCGCCTTCTCCATGGGCAGCTATGTCGGCATCGCCACCCACGACGAACGCCTCTACTGGAAAGGGCTGGAATTGATTCATAAACACCAGCTCACCCCGGACCAGTACGAATTCCAGATGCTCCTCGGCGTCGACGAAGAGCTGCGCGATATCATCCGGGCCTCCGGCCACAAACTGCGCATTTATGTGCCGTTCGGCAAACGCTGGTATGCCTACTGCGTACGGCGCCTGAAAGAAAATCCGATGATGGCCTGGTATATCGTCAAGGCCATGTTCGGCTTGAGGTAACCATGACCCCTTCTGCCGAGGAGCGGATCCGGGAACTGCGCGATCTGATCCATTATCACAACCATCGCTACTACGTACTCGATGACCCCGAGATCTCGGATGCGGAATACGACCGCCTCATGCGCGAGCTCATCGGCCTCGAGCAGCAGCACCCCGATCTGGTGACCGAGGATTCGCCCACCCAGCGGGTCGGCGGTGCCCCGCTCGAGGCCTTTGCCCCCGCCCCGCACGCTCTGCCCATGCTCAGCCTCGATAATGCCCTGGCTGTGGAGGAATTTCTCGCCTTCGACCAGCGCACCCGCCGCACCCTCGGCCAGGAAACACCCCTCGACTATGTCTGCGAACCCAAGCTCGACGGCCTCGCCGTCGAGCTTGTCTATATCGACGGCCGCTTCACCCTCGGCTCCACCCGCGGGGACGGCTATACCGGGGAGGAGATCACCCGCAATCTTAAAACCATCAAGAGTATCCCGCTCAAACTCCTGCATCCGCCAACGGGACGGCTTGAGGTGCGCGGCGAGGTGATTCTCGGCAAGGAAGAATTCGCCCGGCTCAACCGCGACCGGCAGGAGCGCGGCGAGCCGCTCTTCGCCAATCCGCGCAATGCCGCAGCGGGCTCGTTGCGTCAGCTCGACCCCCAGATCACCGCCGCGCGCCCCCTGGCCATTTTCTGTTACGCGATCGGCCAGGCGGATGCCTTTCCCTTCACCACCCACGCCGAAATGCTCGCGAAGTTCAAAGCCATGGGACTGCGCGTCAACCCCCTGATCGAGCGAGTCAGCGGCGCCGAGGCGGTCATCGCCTACCACCAGGCCATTGGGGAGCGCCGCAGCCGCCTGCCCTACGAAATCGACGGCATCGTCGTCAAGGTCAATCCCGTAACCCAGCAGGAGCTGCTGGGGGCCAAGAGCAAGAGCCCGCGCTGGGCCATCGCCTTCAAATTTCCCGCCCGCCAGGAGGTGACCCGGATCCTCGATATCCAGGTTCAGGTCGGCCGCACCGGCGTGCTCACACCGGTGGCCATCATGCAGCCGGTCCAGGTCGGCGGCGTCATCGTCAGCCGCGCCACGCTGCACAACCAGGACGAGATCGACCGCAAGGAGATCCGCATCGGCGATTGGGTGGTCGTCCAACGCGCCGGCGATGTCATTCCCGAGATCGTCAAGGTCATCACGACCCGCCGTACCGGCACGGAACAGCCCTTCCTCCTCCCGGAACGCTGCCCGGCTTGCGGCAGCCAGACCGTGCGGCCGGAGGATGAGGCGGCGCGGCGCTGCATCAATGTCGCCTGTCCGGCGCAGATCAAGGAACGCATCTTTCACTTCGCCTCCAAACGGGCGATGGATATCGACGGCCTCGGCGAAAAACTGGTCGAACAGCTCGTGGAATCCGGCCTGGTCAAGGACGTGGCCGATCTCTATAGCCTGACCCCGCCACAGCTGGCCGGACTCGATCGCATGGCCGATAAGTCGGCGGCCAATATCATCGACGCCATTGCCGCCAGCCGTACCCGCCCCCTGGACCGCCTGCTCTTCGCCCTGGGCATCCGCCAGGTCGGCGAACACGTCGCCCGCGTGCTGGTGGAGGCGCTTGCAAGCATGGAGGCCCTCATCCATGCCGCACCGGAGACGCTGATGCAAATCCACGAGATCGGCCCACAGGTGGCCGAAAACGTGCACGGATTCTTCGCCACCCCCGAAAACCTGCAGGTCATCGAACGGCTGCGCCAGGCCGGCGTCGCCATGCCCCCGGCCGTCGCCCGCCAGGGCACGCGGCTGGCCGGTCAGACCATCGTCCTCACCGGGACGCTGGCCTCCTTCACCCGCGAGGAGGCGGAAAAACTGGTGCTCGAACAGGGCGGACACCCGGCATCCTCGGTCAGTAAAAAAACCACCTTCGTCGTCGCCGGAGAAGCCGCCGGAAGCAAACTCGACAAGGCCCGCGAGTTGGGCATTCCCGTCCTCAGCGAGACAGAATTCAAGGAAAAGATCGGACTATGAACAGAAAACCCCGTTTCGGGATATGCGCCCTGCTGCTCGCCCTCACCCTCCTCACCACCCACTGCGCCTCCAGCCGCAAGCCCGGCCAGCTCGCCTTCGTCAGCATCGAGGAAGAAATGGCGCTGGGCCGGGAGATTTCCGTGCAATCCGGACAGGTGCTTCAGACGCTCCGCAACCAGGAGGTGGGGCGCTACCTGAACGGGCTGGCGGCCGAGATCGGACTGCAGTCGCACTGGAGCGGACTGACCTACACCGTGCATGTGATCAATGCGCCCGACCTGAATCATTTTTCGCTTCCGGGGGGACAGATTTTTCTCTACCGCGGACTGATCGAAACTCTGGGGAACAGCGATCAGGTCGCGGCGGTGATCGCCCACGAGATCGCCCATGTCGCCGCGCGTGATGGCGTCGAACGCCTGGCCGCCAAGTATGGCTGGGCGGTAGCCGCGCAGAGCGTGATCGGGCAAAATCCCGAGATCGCACGGCAGCTGCTCATGACGCTGTACACAAAGGATACGATACTGGATTATCCCAAGCCAGTGGAGCGCGAAGCTGACCGAAAATGCGCCACTTATCTGGAAAAGGCCAATTTTGACCCAAACGGACTTTTAGAGATGCTGCGCGTGCTGCGCCAGGCCGAATCCGGCCATGCCGCCCTGGTGCGCTTGCTGCGCAAGACCCACGCCTCAGCTTCTAGCCGATATCGTCATGTTTCCAATGAGGTTAAACTATTGACCTCCCCCGCTGTCAACGCCCATCCCCAGGCCGATTTTCTGCAGATCAAGGCCATCCTCGCCAAAATCCCCTACTGATCTTCACCGCTTTTTTCCCGCCGCTCTGCACTTTTTGGCATGCTTGTTGTTATAGGCATGGCATACGTGCAAGCATCTTGAGACAGGCAGCGCCGCAGGCAATACCAGGCCGTACATGTAGTGGTTGCATCGCGTCTGAGCGTCCTTTGGAGTGGGACTTGCCATAGCATCTTTTACGGCCTGGCGCCTGTCGCTTATCGCCGGCACCTTGAGCAGCAGAACAGGTCTGAGTGAGCCTGTCGTTGACATAGCATTTAGCCATCCCCCGCGGGGGTATGGCCGGGGCAAGGCAGCCTGTCCAGCTCTTCTTGCCCCGCAGAACCTCCCTCCTCCTCCTCAGATGCCAAAACTAAAAAGCCTCCGCTGAGCACACGGAGGCTTTTTAGTTTTTGGCGCATCCCCGGCGCCGCATCTCGAGCCGGCCCGCCCGGTTCGCACCTTTCCCACGCATCCTGCGCATCACCCTCGCATCGCGAGTCCTCCCGCTTCTGCCCACACCCCTCCTGCGCATCGCAAGTTCTCCCGCCACCGCCTGCACCCGGTCCGGAGACCCGGCTTAGGGCCGACGAATCCCGAGCTTTTGCACCTTCTTGTAGAGATTGGTACGGTCGATGCCCAGCGTCGCCGCGCTGGCCTCCATCTTCCAGTGATGCGCCTGCAAAATCTGCGCGATGTACTCCTTCTCGAAGCGTTCCCGCGCCTCCTTCAAGGTCGGCATGCCGGCATCTCCGGCGGGGAGACCCACCGTCTGCTTCAGTTCCTCCTCCGAGAGCGCATCCCCTGTCGTCAGGACTACCGCCCGCTCGATGCAGGAACGCAGCTGGCGCACATTGCCCGGCCAGTGATAGCTCATCAGGATACTCAGCGCTGCCGGGGAGAGTTCGCCCAGCCGTCGGTTGTGACGTTCGCAAAACTGGCGGAGAAACTCCGCGCTCAGTTCCGGGATGTCTTCCTTGCGTTCCCGCAGCGGCGGCAGCTGGATATCGACCACGCAGACGCGATAAAAGAGGTCCTCGCGAAAGAGCCCTTTGCTGATTTGTTCGGTCAAATTCCGGTTGGTTGCGCTGATGATGCGCACATCGATGGGCCGCGGCCGGTTGCCCCCGACCGCCTCCACTTCATGCGACTGCAGCACCCGTAGCAGTTTGGCCTGGGCCGACAGGCTCAGATCGCCGATTTCGTCCAGTAACAGGGTGCCCCCGTCGGCCTGCAAAAATTTGCCGTCATAATTCTCCACCGCGCCGGTGAAGGCCCCCTTGCGATGGCCGAAGAGCTCGCTTTCGATCAGGGTATCGGGGATCGCCGCGCAGTTGACCCGCATAAACGGACCCGCGCTGCGCTTGCTGCGCAGGTGGATCGCCATGGCCACCAGTTCCTTGCCCGTCCCGGTCTCGCCGGTGATCAGCACGGTACTCTCCGTCGGCGCCACCCGGTCGATCCGCGCATAAACCGCCTGCATGATCCGGCTCGTGCCAACCATCCGGTAGCGGTTCATGATCTCGGCGGCCATCCAGTTGTTCTTCTGCTCAAGGTGCCGCCATTCCAGGGCCCGCTCCACGGTCAGCAACAGGCGGTCAAGATTGACCGGCTTTTCGAGAAAGTCAAAGGCGCCGAGGCGGGTCGCCTGGACCGCACGGTCAATGGTGGCATTCCCGGTAATAATCACCAGGGGTAAACCCGGCGCCAGAGCAGCGGCCCGCTCCAGCACCTGCATGCCGTCCAGCCCCGGCATGGCAAGATCGAGCAAACCGATGGCCAGGTCGCCCTGGGCGAGTAATTTGACCGCTTCATTGCCATCCCGGGCGATATCGGTTTCGTAGCCTTCTCCTTGCAACGCAGATGCGAGTTGGACGGCGAAAGCGGGATCATCTTCAGCAATCAGAATCCGTCCCTTGGTATGCTTCATCACCCTTTCTCTCCCCGGCTAATGCAGGGGCAACCGGACGAAAACGGTTGTCCCGCTGCCTTCACGGCTGTCGATTTCGATACTGCCGTTATGGGATTCGATAATGCTCCTGGCCAGAGACAATCCCAGTCCTGTTCCGGAGGAGGAGGTTGAGAATCCCGTCTGGAAAATTTGTGGCAAGTCTCCTGCGGCAATACCACGGCCGTTGTCGGATATTTCCAGCAGGGCCGTGTCACCCTCCCCATGCGTGGAGAGCGGATTCTTTTCGCGCAAGGTGGAAATATTGACGACGCCCTCGCCTTGCATAGCGGTGATGGCGTTGTCCAACAGATTGTAACAGGCTTCCTTGAATTGGCTGATGTCGATATGGACCGGCAAGTCGAGCGATTCGAAATGGGTCCTGAGTTGCACCTCATCGGGTATGCGCGGCAGGTATTCCTGCAACGTCTCCTGCACGACCCGGGAAAAATCATCGGGGACGAAGACCGGGGGTTCGAGGCGCGCAAATTTCATAAAAGCGTTGATCGTATCACGCACGCGCTCGATCTCATGGAGGGCGGTCCGCGTCATCTCATCATAGGCCTGGGCCCGTTCCGGAGAATCTTTCCTGTAGGCGCGTTGCAGGCGCTGGATGGCCAGCAGGACGGTGGCCAGAGGGGTCTTGGTTTTATGGGCCATCCGCTGCGCCATGGCCGCCCAGATCTTTAGGCGCTCCTTCTCCGTACTCTCGGAGAGATCGATCAGCAGAAGCATGACAAACGCGGGCACCCGCTGAATGCGGAAAAATTCCGCCGCAGCCTTCTGAATCCGGCCTTCGCTGGTCAGCTCCAGTTCATGCTGCTCGTAGACCTCCTGGCGCTGATTGAACAGTTGCAGTAGCGAAAGGATCTCTTCGAGATGGGCGGCCCGCAACACCTCCACTGCCGGATGTTTCAGCACGCTTCTCCGGTCCTGGCCGATCATCTTTAAAAATCGGGGATTGCAATGGCTGATACGCTCCCGGCCGTTGATCAATGCGAAACCGACGCGGTTGGAAGAAACCTGGCCTGGAAAATGTAACAAGTAGTGCAGCCTGAGGCCCCCCGCCAGGAGAATAAGGAGGAAGAGAAGAATCAGTCCAGGCAGGATCAGCGCCAGGGTGGGCCCCAGCACGATACGTCTGCCGAGCAATAAAAAACCGGGAGGATTCTGCGCAAGGATTTTGCCCGCCGGAATGCTCAGCTGGCAAAGACGGGTGCCATCCAGCAGGCTGAAGCTCCGCTGCGCGGCTTGTTGGCGGTCGTGTGCCGCCATTTTGAAATGGCCAGGATTCTTCAAGGACATCCAGGCAATCGGATGCAGAGCCGCATCGGTCAGCCAGAGTGCGGGAGGAGTATAGGTTACAAAAAATAACTCCTCCACACCATCAAGATCCAGATCATCGGCCAGGACCGGCCTCGTCCGGCCACTGTTCCGGGCTTCGGTCTCGATCGTGAGCCGCGTGCCTACCGGGTCATACCGGATGACGGCCACATGATCGGTGAGATCGCCGGCGATGATCTCCGGCAGCCCGTCCCCAGCCAGATCACCTACCTCGAAGGCGTAGAATGGATCGATATCCGCTGCGTTTTCCAGCGCCGCCTTGACCGAGAGCGAACGCCCATCCAGGACTTGAAGCAGGACGCGCAGCGGGCTGCTTTGCACCAGGGAGAAGGGCGCGGCGATGATCTCCGGCCGGGTGTCTCCGTCCAGATCGACGACACGCACATTAACATAGGAGGATTCCCCGCCATAGGCCTTGGCCGCCAGAAGACGGCCATCCCCCGCCAGCACCGCAACATAACTGCTGTCCCGGCGAAAGCGGCCGAAATCGGCGCCATCCGAGGCCCCCCCGAGCGTCACCACCAGCTCGATCGCACCATCGCCATTCACATCAGCCGGCACAACCTGTTCGATCATGGGCGCAAAATGGTATTCCAGCACACGCTGCCGGGTTGCCAGATCATAGGCCAGCAGGGCGCGCGGCTGTCGATCCGCCCCGGTATTGAACCTGGCGATCAGCTCCGGGCGCTCATCTCCATTGAGGTCGGCGGAGGCGAAAACAAGCAGATTCCCACTCCAGATTCCGTCGCCGGAAAAATCCTCTCCCCCCAGGGTCGCCAATGAATCGATCCGCTCCGCCCGGTGGTTGTAAAGATCGATCCAGCCGTGATCCCCGGCACGGCGATAGGTGGCAAAACGGCAGCGCCCCCTGCCGCCCAACGGAAAAAAATGATAATCCTTGGGATCGAGGAAAAGGGGATGGCCCGGGTAGGTGTACCGGGAACCGGCAAGTTCACGGATGGCCAAAAACAGGGGCTGGTTGGTGTCGGTACGCAGTTCGCACCTCTCCAGCTGGCCATCCGCATCAAAGTCATCGAGAATGAAATCGTAGACCTGGATGGCCGGATCAACCTCGGAGAGCCAGTCATCCAGGCGTGGTACATCCTGCGTCTGCCAGAAAACAGGCTCCGCTGCGCGGGCGCGCACCAGGGCGCAGCTCAGCAGCGCTGCAGCAGCCAGAAAGAAGCAACCTGCGGTTCGCTTCATCCCCCTCCTCCTCAGCTCAGCGCATCAGCACCATTTTTCGCGACACCATGCCCCCATCCCATTGCAGCTGATAAACGTAGAGACCTGCGGGATTGGCGCCGGCGTGCCAGACGACCCGGTGCAGGCCGGCGCTCTGGGAACCATCCACGAGCCGGGCGACGTTCTGCCCGAGGCTGTTATAGATCGTCAACTGTACCCGCCCGGAGCCGGCCAGGGTGTAGGAGATCGTGGTCTCCGGATTGAAGGGATTGGGATAATTCTGCCGCAGGGCATAGTCCACCGGGGCAGCCGTCGTAACGGCGGCTACGCCGGATTCGATCCGGCAGGCGCTCTGCGCCAGATGATAGAGAAAAAGATGGCCCACCGCGGCATACCAGACCTCGGAACGGTTGCTGATGTAGGTGAGGTGCTGCCAGGGATAGCTTTTATCCCATTCCACCACATTGGGGTGGCACATCAAATAATAGACACTGTGATCGGCCAGGGCTGTATCAAAAGCACCGTTGAGATCATTGAGGTCATTGCTGCCGATTCCCCAGCCCAGCTGTGAAGCCGGCGGATCGAAAGCGCGCGTCACCCCGGCGTTGGTGAACATCTGCAGGGTCTCATTCCAGGCCGGCCAGCCGAAAAAGTTGCTGGTATAGAGACGGCCGAAGAGAAACTGGTTCACCGTCAGCAGCGAGTCGACGATCCGGTCGGTGCGCCCGTTGGGGGCGATCCAGAGGTAGACATATTCGCGCAAGCCCGAAGCGAAGAGCGCCGGCAGCTTGAGATTGCGAATGATATCCTCCTTGTTGCCCGTGATCTCCGCACCGTAATTCTTGTAAGGGAGAGAAGGATGGCTGCGGGAGTGGCACGCAGCTTCGACCAGCCCCGAGTCAAGCTGGGCCTGGATATAGGCGTAGACACTGCCATCCGCACCCCCCGAATTAATGCCGCAGCTGACCCAAAGGTTGAAGGAGCGCAGGATGTGCAGAGCGCGCTGGAATTTGGCCTTGCTCCATCCGGCCATGTCATCGGCGCTCAGGGTGACCGCCATGCTGCGGTTGTCGTAGTAGGGAGCGATCCCGCTGCACGTGACGGGGAGGGCCTGCCCTGCAGCGTCGGTGATCCTGAGCATCAGCGAGTCGCTCTCGTCGGAAAATCCCGCCGAAGCCAGGACCGTGGCGGCCGTCTCATCATAGCGAGCAGCGGCGATGCCGTTAAAAAAATCCCCGCTTTTTTTCTCCGGCAGCAGTTGCCAGGAGGCGCCCGTCCGATAGCGGTACCAGGCCTGCAAGCCGCTCTGCGCGGAGGGCAGATGCAGAACAAAGGTCAGGGGATAAGCAAATCCATAGTCGACATGGGCCTTGGAGTCAATGGTGACCTGCACCTCCGTCGCTGCGGAGTGAATGAGGAGGATCTTTTCCTGGGCGGTGAGGAGCGTGGAGCAGAGTAACAGCACCCCCATCGCGCCGGTAGCTGTAAAGCGAGGTATCATGGTATTCCTTCCGGGTAGCCAGGCTTTCATATAAACTACACTTTTTCATATAAAAATCAACCACTTTAACGGCTTTTGACCGCTTTTAATCGTCTTTTTTGAAAACATTTTTGCTTTTTTGCGTAAAATGACTATACTACATAAAAAGGAGGAGCTATGCAGATTCAATTTATTGCGCCCTTTGAGAGAGCCTATAATCGGATGAAATCCGCGTTGTTCCAGCCCTTTGATTTGCACAAGTGGATGGTGGTCGGGTTCACCGCGTTTCTCGCCGACTTGCTCGACGGCGGCGGGGGCGGGGGGAACGGCTTCAAAAAGCAGAGCGCCGGCGACTGGGGGGCCATTCTCAGCGGCCCTTACGAGGCCCTCGACTGGCTTAAAGCCAAGCCCGAATGGATGCTGCTGATACTTTTCGGCGGCCTCGCCGTGCTCGCGCTGGTCCTTATCTGCCTCTGGCTGAGTTCCCGCGGCAAGTTCATGTTCCTCGACAATGTCGTGCAGGATCGCGCTCTGGTCTCGCGGCCCTGGCATCAATACCGTGATCTGGCGCATTCTCTCTTTCGCTGGCGCGTGGCCTTCCTCGCCGCCATACTTTTGCTCGCAGGCGGCACCCTCTACCATATCTGGCGCATCGCTTATGCCCGCTGGACCGAATCCGGTGATCTTTGGGCGCTCCTGCCTTCGCTTCTGGTTTGGGGCGCCTTCTTTGCCGTCGTCGTCCTTGCCCTGGGCTACATCAAACTGCTCCTTGATCATTTCATCGTGCCGCTGATGTACAAGCATACCCTCACCTGTACCCAGGCCTGGGAGCGGTTCCTGCCGCTGCACTGGCGTCACCTCGGCAGTTTTGTGCTCTATGCCCTTTTCATTCTCGCCATCATCATCGCTCTGGGGGTCCTGGTGATCCTGGGCGGACTCTTCACCTGCTGTATCGGATTCATCCTCCTGATCATTCCCTACATCAGCTCCGTGGTGCTGCTCCCCTTCAGCTATTGGATCCGTACCTTCAGCCTCGAATTCCTCGCCCAGTTCGGCGACGAGTTCTCTCTCCAGACCGGGCATCCGGTTGAAGAGACCGCCATCCCGCAATAATACACCTGCGCCGCGTCCCGATCGTCATGGGAGTGATGCTACATCACTCCCATTTTTTTATGGGAAATTTTCCGCGAAACTGCGTGTTTAATCCATCAGAATAACCTTGCTTCTGATGCCGCACTTTTGTAAAATTTTAATCTATTAATTATAATGAGAGCTGCTCAATGATCCGAATGAAGCACCTGCATTCAGTGGTTGTTGTTTTCACCGCCGCCTCCCTTATCGCCCTGTTGCCGCGGTACGCCGCCGCACGGCAGTATTCAGCCCCGCCCGAGCCGCAGCCGGGTGTGGTTTCCCTGGCGCTCCGCGAGCCTGTTTCCGGTAACGCCATTTTGAACCGGACCGGGCAAGCGAGCCTCGACGCGACCCTGCGCGCCCTGCAGATTTATAACCTCGAACCCGTCGTCGCGACCGCCTCCGGCCTGCTGCAGAAGAGCAGCCATCGCACGCGCATCGATAACCTCTATAATGCCTTCTATTCCGGCGGACGTCCCCCCGAAGAGGTGGCGCGCGCGCTGTCCCGGGATCCGGCGGTGGAATTCGCCGAGGCCCGCTACGAGGCGATCTTGACCGCCACGCCCAATGACCCGCTCGCCGGCAAACAGTACTATCTCGACAAAATCAGACTGCCCCAGGCTTGGGACCTCTGCAAAGGAGAGCAGGGATCGGTGGTTATCGCCATCATCGACGGCGGTACCGATATCGCTCACCCCGATCTGGCAGGCAACCTCTGGACCAACAGCGGCGAAATCCCCGGCAATGGCCGGGATGACGATGGCAACGGCTATATCGATGATCTCCACGGCTGGAACTTTGCCAACAACAGCGCCGATCCCTCCAGCCTCTTCTCGGGAACCCTGTACAGCAGCCACGGTACCCACACCGCGGGCGCGGCCTGCGCCGTCGCCAACAACCGCCTCGGTATTGCCGGCGTCAGCTGGAACGCGCGCTTGATGGCCCTCAATGCCGGCACGAAAACCGCGGATGACAAGATCGATGCCCTCAGCATTGACAAGGCGATCGCCTACGCCACCGCCAATGGCGCCAGCATCCTGAGTTGCAGCTTCAGCGGCGTCTACTCGGAAGTGACGCACCGCCTCATCCGCTATGCCGAGGAGGAGGGGCTGATTTGCGTCGCAGCCGCCGGCAACAGCGCCAGCCTTGCGGATGCCGTCTTCCCGGCCAATTACCCCGGTGTGCTCGCGGTGGCGGCGACCGACAGCTCCGACCTGAAACCCTATTTCTCGAATTATGGCCCCACCATCGATGTCACCGCCCCGGGCGTCGGGATCTGGAGCACGATCGCCGGCACCGGCTACGAAGGGCCACTGTGGCAAGGCACCTCAATGTCGACGCCCATCGTGGCGGGCGTGGTCGCTCTGGTGATGACCCGGCATCCGGAGTGGAGCGGCTTGCAGGCCGCCGAACAGGTGCGCGTGACCGCGGACAACATCGATACACGCAATCCCGCCTACGCCGGCCAGCTCGGCCATGGCCGCATCAATGCCTGGCGCGCCCTGAACGAGTCCTGGCCTTCCTTGCGCATCACCGAGGTTCAGTTTACCGACCAGGACGGCGATAGCCTGATCGAACCGGGCGAGACGGTGGCCGTGAGCCTCTCCCTGACCAATTACCTCACCGCGGCGCAGAACCTCACCCTCAAATTGAGCGACAACAGCCCCTATACTACCTTGATCAACAGTACGGCCACCCTGCCCGCACTGGGCGCCGGAGCGAATACCGTATTGCAGCAGGCCTTCTCCTTCAAGGTGGCCAGCGGCACTCCCAGCAATCATGCGATCGACTTTGCCCTGACCATCTCCAGCGGCGAATACCAGGATGTCGACCATTTCAGCCTGACCGTTCTGCCCTCTTTCGCCGATATTGGCATCAACAATCTCTTCACCACCGTCACCTGTATTGGCCGGATCGGCGCTGCCGATCCCAACACCGGCGGCACCGGCATCGGCCTGGTCTATAAATCGGGCAGCAGCCTCCTCTTCGAGGGCGCCCTCATCGCCGGGACGGGAGCGGATCGGATCGTCAATGCCGCCCGCGGCATTCTGGATTACACCAACAGTCAGATCAATGATGAGGATTTCACCGCTGCGGAGAACGGCGATGTCCGCGTCGCCACCCCGGGGCAAACTCTCGATCAGGAGAGCAGTGCCATCTTTGACGACCACACCGCGGCCAAACCCCTGAACATCCGCATCACCCAGCAGACCTTTGCCAGCCGGGAGCAGCGCTACGCCGACATCGTCCTCTTCCGCTATACCATCCACAATCTCGGCGCCCAGCCGCTGGAGAATTTCCATTTCGGCATCTTTTGCGATTGGGATATGGATGCTACCAGCTATGCCACCAACGTCGCCGACTTCGATGCCAGCCGCCGCATGGGCTATGCCTATGATACCGGGTCAGGTCCCAAGACCCATGTCGGCGTGGTGCTCCTGACCGCCGGCGGGATCTCCTACCGCGCCATCATGAACGACAATGCCGATCCCCTCAATCCCAGCTGGGCCCTGCATGACGGCTTTACCGATGCCGAAAAATGGCAGGCGATCAGCGGCGGACTGGTTCAGACCAGGGTCGGACCGGCCGATATCTCCAACGTCATCGCCTCCGGTCCGCATTCGATTGCCGGCAACGGCGACCTCATCCTCGATTTTGCCTTCATCGCCGCCGACGATTTGGCCGGCTTGCAGGCCGATGCGGACAGCGCACGCACACTCTGGCACGATCTCTTCACCACCGGCGTCGTCAGCCCGCCCGCCACCGCCTTGCCGGCGCAATGGGCCCTTGAGGCCAATTACCCCAATCCCTTCAATGACGGGACGACGATCTGCTACAGCCTCCCGGCCGCCGCGCCGGTCCGTCTGGAGATCTACGACCTCGCCGGACGGCGGATCCGCGAACTGGTCGATGCAACCCAGCCGTCCGGCTATCATGAGATCCATTGGGATGGCCGCGATCAGCTGGGCCGGAGCGCAGCCAGCGGCACTTACCTCTGCCGGCTGCGCAGCAGCGGCCGGGAACTTCACCGCAAACTCTTGCTGCTGCGATAAAGACGCCGCGCCGGCAGCAAGTTCACCGGCGCCAAAAACCGCCGGCACGCGGGTGCTGCTGCGATAAAGACGCCGCGCCGGCAGCGTCCCGGCCCGCTGCAGCACAGCGGTTTGCCACGGCGCTAATTCCAGACTCCCGCTTGCAACCCCGGAGGCCTCCATGGCTGAGCCCCGATTCTTGTCCCGGCTGTTGATCCTCACCTGTGCGTTCCTGGGCCTGCGCGCCACCGCCCAGCCGGTGCTGTTTTCCCCTCCCAAAAGCCCGCGCATCGCCAACTATGATATCGCCGTCCGCCTCGATATCAGGACCCATCGGCTGCACGGACGTGAGATCCTGCGCTGGCGCAACACCGCAGCGATGCCGCTCTCCGAACTGCAATTTCACCTCTACCTCAATGGCTTCCGCAACAGCCACTCCACCTACATGCGCGAATCCGGCAAGGGCGGCCGCGCATCCCACGATGCGGAGGAGTGGGGATATATCGAAGTGGATTCGCTGACCAGTGCGGCCGGGGAAAACTGGCTGCCCCTGACCTCCTTCATCCAGCCCGACGACGGCAACCCGGAAGACAAAAGCGTCCTGCGCCTCCAGCTGCCGCGCCCCTTGCCGCCGGGAGAGACCCTCACCCTGCACCTGGCCTTTACCGCCCAGCTGCCGGCGCCGCCCGTAGCGCGCACCGGCATCAAGGAAGAGTTTGTCATGGCCGGCCAGTGGTTCCCCAAGATCGGCGTCTGTGAGAACGGAACATGGAACTGCCACCAGTTCCATGCCAACTCGGAATTCTTTGCCGATTTCGGGGTCTACAACGTCGATATCACCGTGCCGCGCGGCCATATCGTCGGCGCCACCGGCCTCGAGTTCGCTGTTCAGGACAATGCCGACAGCACCATCACCCACCGCTATCATGCCGAAGATGTCCATGATTTCGCCTGGACTTCCAGCCCTGATTTTGTCGTCTTCACCGGCCGCAGCCGGGGCGTTGCGATCAGCGCCCTGGTGCAGAAGGATCATGCCCGCCAGGGCGCAAGATATATCAAGGCGGCGGAGACCGCTGTCGCCTGGTTCCATGACCAGTATGGCGAGTATCCCTACAGCCATCTCACCGTCGTCGATCCCCGCCGCGGCGCTATGGCCACCGGCGGAATGGAATACCCCACCTTGATCACTGCCTGGGGCGCCTACAGCATGCCGGCGGGCCTCCATCCCCTGGAGATGGTGATCATGCACGAATTCGGCCATAACTATTGGTACCACCTGGTCGCCTCGAATGAATTCGAAGAGGCCTGGCTCGATGAGGGGATCAATACCTTCAGCGAGATCGGGATCCTTGCCGACACCTACGGCGAGAGCGGGAGCATGGTGGATTTCTGGGGCCTCAAACTCGGCGATACCCAGCTGCAGCGGCTCGGTTATATCTCCCAACCCGGGCTCGATCCCGTCCTTTTGCCCTCGTGGCAGTACGCTTCGAACGCCAGTTACTCCAGCATGTCGTACAACAAGCCCGGTCTGGTGCTGCTCACTCTGCAGAATTATCTCGGCCGCGAGACCATGAACCGGATATTGCGCACCTGGCTCGCGCGCTGGCAGTTCAAACATCCCCATACAAGCGATTTCATCGCGGTGGCCAATGAGGTCTCGGGGCAGAATCTCGACTGGTTTTTTGACCAGGCCCTGAACACCACCGCCGTGCTGGACTATAGCGTCAGCAGGGTCAGCAGCGAAAAGGTGAGCAAAGGCCGCGGGTTTGATTTGGACCTCGATATTCCCACCTCCGCCACGACAGTGCCGGGAACGGGGCAGGCGGCTCAGGATTCCAGTGCCCTTGCTGCGGATACCACTGGCGTCCCGGCAATCTCGCCGGCCCCGGGAGAAGCCAAAGGCACCGTCTTTGAAACCCGGGTGGAGGTGCGCCGGCTCGGCGACTTTATCTTCCCGGTTGAAGTGGAGATGATCTTCGCCGGCGGCGATACCGTCCGCGAAAACTGGGACGGCCGGGCGCGCTGGAAACGCTTCATCCTCACCCGCCCCACCCCGCTGGTCTCGGCGGCCGTCGACCCCGAGAACAAAATCCCGCTGGATGTGCAGCTCACCAACAACAGCCGCACCATCGATCCGCAGCCCGCCGGTCTCAACAAATGGACCGCCCGGCTCCTGTTCTGGACGCAGTTTCTCTTTGATGCGCCGCAGGTGCTCAACCTGCTCACCGCTTTCTCCATGAACCTGTAACCGGCACTGAGGAACTCTATATGCTGCTCCATGCGTTGCGCGCTGCCCTGGTCCGCCTCGTTGCTCTCAAGCGGCTGTGGCTTCTCTATTATCTGCCCGGCCTGATCCTGGCCGCCCTGGTGGCCCTGCCCGCCCGTTCGATCATAGCGGCGTGGGCCGGAAATACCCTCGCCGCCGCCCGGCTCGGGGAGGGCTTCGATGCGACCTTTTTCATCGAGCTCTTTGCCTTCCGCGGCAGCGCCTTGACACCGCTGCTGCTCCTGCTGCTCCTTCTCGCTCCGCTCTATGGGCTGCTGCAGCTCTTCTTTTCCGGCGGCGCGCTTAAACTGCTCGGCAGCGATCACCCGTGGCGGCCGCGCGAATTCTGGGATGCCTGCGGCCGCTATTTCGGCCGCATCTTCCGCCTCTTCCTCTGGAGCCTGCCGCTCCTGCTGGTGCTCCTGCTGCTGCCCTTTCTTGCCAATCTAGTCAAACGCCTTTTCTGGGGAAAGGATCCAGGCGATGATATCACCCTCTGGTTCAGCTATGTCAAGATGGCGGGCCGCTTCGTCAGCCTGATGCTCTGGAGCCTGTGTTTCGATTATGCCCGCATCCTGCTGGTCGCGCGGAATGAAAAAAAGAGCCGCCGCCTGCTGCGCCCCGTCTTGCGTTTCGTCTGGAGCCATTTCGGCCGCCTCTTCACTCTTGCGCTGATCCTCGCCGGCGTCTCGTTGGCCGGCCTTCTGCTGTATCATCTGATCGCCCGGCAGCTCGGCGCTTCTGCGACCACTATCGTCTTGCTCGTCATCTGCCAGCAACTTTTCATGCTCTTCCGCGCCGGCATGCGGCTCCTGGGCCTGGGCGCCCAGGTGCAGCTCTATTTGCGCCTCAGTGGCAGCCGGGCGGAACAGGCCATGGCCTGATCCGGAAAGGAGATCTACTTTGACCCAAACAGCTATCGACTCCCTGCCCGTGTTGCACTGTCCCAGGGTCGCAAGGCCGCTGCGGCTGACCGGCACCCTGGAGGACCCTCTCTGGAAGGATGCCGCGGCGGTTCACCTCGTCGAGGCGATCAGCGGCCAGCCCGGGCGCTTCTTCACTCTCCTCCGCGCTGCCTGGAGCGAAGCCGCTCTCCATATCGCCTTTGATTGCCAGGATGATTATGTTTGGGGGGATATTCTCGAGCATGACGGTCCCATTTATGAGCAGGAGTGCGTCGAGATTTTTATCAATCCCTCCGGATGCGCCCATCAGTATTTCGAGATCAATGTCAGCCCGAAAAATGTCGTCTTCGACGCCTGCATCCTGAATCACCGGACGGAAGAGCAGCCGGATGCGCCCTTCACCGGCCTGCCCGGCTGGGAGGCGGAAGGTCTGCGCACCGCCGTCGCACTCCGTGGCCTGCCGGACCGCCCCGGCATGGCCGCCGGCTGGAGCGCCGAATACGTCATCCCCTTCGCCGCCCTCTGCGGGGCGCCGCACCAGCCGCCACACCCGGGCGACCTCTGGCGGGTCAATTTCTACCGCATCGATTCGCCGCAGCCCGGCCATCAGGAACTCTTTGCCTGGAGTCCCGTGCTGCTCGGCACCTTTCACCGGCCGTGGCGTTTCGGCTATCTCCGCTTCGAGGCATGACTCCGGCTGTGAACCTCCCGGATCTCATCCTCGCCGCATGTGCCGCCATCCTCGAGCGCGGCCGCTACGCCGATGCGGTCCTGCAGCACTGCTTCAGGGAGCAGACCACCCTGGCCCGCGTGGAACGGGCCGCCATCGCTGCAGCGGTTTACGATATCATCCGCTATGCGCGCTGGCTGACCGCCCTCGAGAGCGGGGATCCCGCCGCGGCGCCGGTGGTGTCGCCGACGTTGTATGCCACCTGGCAACTCTGGCGCGGGCAGCGCCCGGCGGCCACACCGACGGACCGCGAAATCATCGCGCGCGCCGCGCGTTTCGCCACCCTGCGGCCCGTGCGTGAATCCCTTCCGGACTGGCTCGATCAGCTCGGCGAGCGTGAACGCGGCAGCCGCTGGCAAGCGCTTCTCGCGGCCCTCAATCAACCGGCGCTGCCGGTTCTGCGCGTCAATGCCCTGAAGACGAGTATCGCTCGGGCCGCCGCTGCTGTTTCCGGCCACGGCGCAGCCTGCCATCGAGTGGATAGGGCACCGGATGCCCTGGCCCTCGAGGGATTTGCGCCGCTGTTTTCCTGGGAGGAGTTTAACAAGGGATGGTTTGAGATGCAGGATACCGCCTCACAGGCGGTGAGTCACTTTGTGGAAGCCCGGCCGGGCATGCGGGTGATCGATGGCTGTGCCGGTCATGGCGGCAAAACCCTGCACCTGGCCGCCTTGATGCGCAACCGCGGCCGCATCATCGCTCTCGACACCGCGGGAGAAAAACTGGCGGAACTCGAACGCCGCGCCCGCCGCGCCGGCGCCGGATGCATCGAGGCCCGCCCCATTACCTCGACCAAGACCATCAAGCGGCTGGCCGGCTCGGCCGACCGCCTCCTGCTCGACGTGCCCTGTTCGGGAACCGGCGTCTGGCGCCGCAATCCCGACGCCAGATGGCACCTGCGGCCGGAAGAGCTGCCCCGGCTGCTCGCGCAGCAGCAGCACATCCTGAGCTATTACAGCCGCATGGTCCGGCCGGGCGGCCGGCTCGTCTATGCCACCTGCAGCCTCTTCCCGTGCGAAGGCGAGGATCAGGTGGCCGCCTTTCTCGAAACCGCACGGGGGAGTTTTACCCTGGCCGCCACACAACGCCTCGATCCGGACACCAGCGACGGCGACGGTTTCTACATGGCGGCGCTGGTACGCCGCTAAACCGCCGCAACCCCCTGCTCCGCTCGCGCCCGCCGCAACGCAAAGCCGCTCCAGTCCCGCCCACCACAACCCCGCGTGACGCCGGCTCGGCTCCCGCTCAGACCCGCAGGAATATCTTATGCTTGTAGAGCAGATAAAGCACCAGCCACATGCAGAGCAGAGCGGCGGAGCTGAAAACGACCGGCTGGAAGGCCTCGGGGAAAAGCCCGGCCACGCCGGTGAAGAAATAGCGTCCCATCTGATCGAAATTGACGATGCCCGAATTGAGCATATAAACGGTGATGGAGTTGAGTCCGATGACGATGAAGGGGAAAGCCCATTTTTTATAGCCACGGACATCGATGATCAGATAAAAAACCGCCAGCAAGATCAGGCTCCAGCCACCGGCATAAAGGACAAAGGAGCTGGTCCAGAGGTTTTTGTTGATCGGGAATACGATATTCCACAGCTGCCCGAGGGCCAGGCCGGTCAGACCGGCGGCCAGCAACAGCAGGCCCTTCCGCAGCGGCGGGAGATCGAGTATTCTGCCGCGCAGCAGCTGCCCGGCGAGCACGCCGAGCAGGGCGGTGCCGACGGCGGGAATGGTCGAAAGAATCCCCTCCGGATCGTGATTGCCCAGATAAAGCACCCCCGGGCAAAACAGCCGGTCGATCCAGCCCGCCAGACTCCCTTCCTGCGTCAGTACACCTGCTCCGAATCCCGGCACCGGGATGAGCTTCATCATCGCCCAATACCCGAGCAAAATGCCGGCCAGCCACAGGGCCTGCCCCCTCGGCCGGGTGTGCAGAAAGATCAGCGCGGCAAAGAACCAGCCGAACCCGATGCGCGCGAGCACGCTGGCGTAACGCTGCTGGGCGAAATCGAAACGCAGCAGACCGTTGTAAATGGCCCCGAGGAGGACCAGCACAATCAGGCGCATCACAAGGTGGCGGTAGATGCTCTTCATGCTCTCGCCGCGCTCGCGCCGCTTGGCCAGTGAGAAGGGCATGGAAACACCGGCGATGAACAGGAAGAGCGGGAAGATCATGTCGTAGAAGTGAAAGCCGTTCCAGTCGACATGCTCCATCTGCGTGTGCGCCCAGACAAAAACCGGCCAGCCTGTCCAGGCGGCAAGAGCCGCGATGAGCCACTCCCCACCGGCGATCCAGAACATATCAAATCCCCGCAACGCGTCAAGTGAACTCAGACGCCCGGATGGTGCTGTTCCCTGGGTCATAGGCACTCCTGTATGGGATATGAGGTAATGCTCCGCCCCAATTGAATAGATGTATCCTGGTACACGCTCGTGCTCTGAACATCAATACGAACAGGGAATCAGGCCGGCTTCAGCTGAAACTCTCCTCGACGAGGCGGACGGCCGCCGCCACCTCAGCGCTGATCTGCGTCCGCAGCGCCTCCGCTTCCGCGCGTGTCGCCGTTTTGAAATCGGCATCGCCCAGCCCGGCCAGGTTGATGCAGACATTGAAATAGGCGCCTTCGGCCGCGGTCTGGCCGGCCAGAGCAGCAACCCCGGCGTCACTGATCGAGTTCTTGTTGCCATGCTGCACCGCCTTGTGCGCCAGTTGTACCGCCGGCAGGCAGCGCCGCAGCACCGCCAGGGGCACCAGCGTCGCACCGCGGGTCGCCGCTTCAATGGCGGCGGCGCGCGCCGCTTTCTCCTCGTCGCTCTTTTTCGGCAGCTTGAACGCCTCCATCACCTGGTTGAAGGCGGCGGTGTCCCGGTCGACATCGAGGAGGAAATCATCCTTGAGCGTCTGGGCCGCGATGCCGATCTCCTCCATCTCCTGCGCATGGGCTTCATATCCCTTTTTGCCATGTGTCAGGGCGCCCACCATGGCCGTGAGCGCGCTGCTCAAGGCGCCGCACAGCGCCGCAACACTGCCGCCGCCGGGTGCCGGGGCCTCGCTCGCCAGCAGCCGCGTGAATCCGGCCAGAGTCATGCTCACCAGCGCCCCCTGCTCGCGCAGTTGATACTCGATGATCTTTTTCTCGGCGGCAAAGGGATAGAGCTCGTCCAATCCCAGCGAGAGCACAGCGATATGGACCAGCTCCTCCTCCGCCACGCCGGTGCTCCGCCCCTGCTTGCGCAGGAAATAGCGCCCCGCCTCGAGCATCGCCTCAAGCGGGATCAAGCCGACCAGTTCACTGCCGGTCACCCGCGCGCCCATCTCCTCCGCGAGCCGGCAACAGGCATCGAAGACCAGATGCGGCGGCGTGATCCGGTAGTTGGTGAGGTTAATCGAAATCTGCGCCCGGCCGAAATCCTCCATATACCAGCCCACCGCCTTGCAGGCCTGAAAGAGGCCGGGATGGCGCAGCGCCTCGCCGGCAGCGTCGCGGAGGATCTTGCCCTGTTCATCCTTCTGCGGGCGGCCGGTCTCGCGGATCCGGCCGGCGATCTCGTTGGCGAGGCGCGAATCGCGGGTATTAAGGTTGATATTATAGGCAATGAGAAATTCGCGCGCGCCGATGACCGTCGCCCCCGCCCGGGCATGAAATTGCGCCGGGCCAAAATCGGGCTGCCAGGCGGGATCCGCGAGCTTGTCCGGCAATCCCTCATATTCGCCGGCGCGAATGTCGGCGAGATTGCGGCGCTGCGGAAAAGCCGCTGCCGCCTCATAGAGATAGACCGGAATGGCCAGCTCCCGCCCGACCCGTTCGCCCACATGACGCGCCAGCTCGGCGCATTCGGCCATGGTCACGCCGCTGACCGGGATGAACGGACAGACATCGGTGGCCCCCATGCGCGGATGGGCCCCCTTGTGCCGCGACATGTCGATCACTTCGGCCGCCCGGGCAATGGCGGCAAAGGCCGCCGCCGCGACCGCATCGGGAGCGCCGACAACGGTCATGACCGTGCGATTGGTATCCTTGCCGGCATCAATATCGAGCAGCTTGACCCCCTCACAACCCCGGATCGCTGCGGCGATCTGCTCGATCCGGCCCGCATCCCGGCCTTCACTGAAATTGGGAACACATTCCACCAGCTTCATTGCGAATCCTTTGCAGTAAATTCCTCTCCAACGGTGCCTGCTGCATAATATACAAAACTATTCCCTGCAAAGCAAAAGCTCAGAAATCGATTGGAAAAATAGAGAAAAATTCGCATTTTCCAGTGTAATCGCGCTTGAATTGAATTTCGAACCCTCATACAATCTGGAGGTTTCATGGGGATCGGTTCCGCCCTCTCCGTCGTACCCTGGAAAAATGTTCTCGCCGCCCTCCCCGCCATTATTCGTACCGCACGCGAACTCATGGCTGCTTCGGGCAAGCCCCGGCAAATGCCCCGCGCCTTTGCCGACACCCCCGAGGGCGTCCTGCAGCGGGTGGAACGGCTGGAGGAAAACGAAGAACTCCAGGCCGAACTGGTCAAAAAGATGTCCGAACAGCAGCAAAGCCTGGCCGAAGGGCTGGAGTTCATGGCCTCCCGGATCACCGCCCTGCTCTGGATCGCCGCCCTCGCCCTCATTCTCGCTCTCGCCAGCTTTGTCCTCGTCCTGCTCAAATAGCGCCCGGATCAACTCCAGTACCTCATAAAAAAAAGGCCTGACAACTTGGTCAGGCCTCTATCCCTCTCCGCTATGGGCTCCGCTGGCTGGCGCCTCAGGGCTGTGGCGTACCGCTCGAATCCGGCCAGACGGGCGCTACCTCGATCTTGAATCCATGACGGCCGCTGCTCGCGCCTTGCCGCTGCAGTTTGCGCAGAAAAGCTGTATCGCTGTAGGCGCGCGCCACCTTTTCACCCCAGGCGGCCCACTCCTGCGGCATGATGTTCACCCGCAGCGTATCGCCCGGGTGGCCCGGCAGCGGGGGCGGCGGGACACTCGCCCCCCAGCGCAGCCAGCGCTTCTTTTCCAGATCGCGCAGCTGCATGATCAGGAGCGAATCCCGGCCGACGAGCGCGTCGCGCAGCTTGAGATCGACCATGACCCGCAAGCCGCTGTCGCTGGGCTGAAAATGATAGCGGCTTTCCCACTCCTTTTGCTTTTCCTGCTTGCGCGACAGCAGTTCCATCTGCTTCTGGAATTCCTGCATCGCCTTCAGCCGCCGTGCCATCTCTTCCTTGGACCATGTGGACGGCGTCAGCCGCTCCGTCCCGATCTGGAATCCGCTTGAGGCGTGCGGCACCTCCCGGCCGCGGATCATCGCCGCCGGATCGTCCGGCGCCGGCGCCGCATGCGCCTCATCCAGCATCTTCAGGGCATCGGCCGATGAGATGACCGAGTCGCGGCTGCGCAAATTGAGAATCCGCGCCGCGACCTTTTCCACCTTTTCCGGCGCGATCGCCTGCTCCTCCGCCTCATCCACAAAGGTCTTGTAACGCGCCTCGAGACGATCCTTTTCGACATCATCCTGAACCGCGGCAAAGAGCTGCTCCCCGAGGGCCTCGAGCGTGGGCCGCAACACCTGCTGGCGTATTTTTTTATCGCTGGTCAGGACGATAAAAATGAGAGACGAGAGGGCCAGCACAAAAACCGTGATGGCCCCTTTTTGCAGCCATTGCATGGGACTACCTCGCCGCTTCCGTTAAGGCTGTTCTATCTATCAGACTCTGCAATTACAAAAAAGTTTCAGCTCTTTTGTATTTTTCCCGAGGCCGGCCGCGCTTGCCGGCTCATGGCTGCAGCAGCTGCTTCTGCCAGGCGCGGGCTCTGGAGATAGCGCGAACCGGTAGCGGCGCGCGTTTGCGGAGCGGGACGATCACCTTCAGGGCGCGGGGCTTGACCCCGATCTCAACCGCGCGGCCGGCCTCGACGGGTTCGCCATCCACATGAAACGGCCCCGGTTTGGGCCGCGAAATGCGCAGGGCCGTGGTCTGATAGCGCTCGTATTCCCGCACCTCCTCGATGCGGCCGGTAAAGAGCTTGGGAAGGTGAATGAGCGCGCGAACCCAGGTGATGTTGCGGATGAGGCAGACATCGAGCAGACCGTCATCCGGCTCGGCCTTGGGCGAGATGATTGCGCCCAGGCCCCATTGTGGTGTGTTGGCAACAGTCACCAGCAGGGCCGAGCGTTCGACCGTCCGGCCGTCGAATTCCAGCCGGAAAGTCTCGGGCCGGAAAAAAAAGAACTCGCGCACACCGATATAGAAATAGGGGAGTGGGCCACGCAGGCTGCGGTCATCAAAGAGCTTGCCGACCAGGGCATCAAAACCCAGCCCGGTGACGATAAAAAAGATACGATCCTGAATGGTTCCGGCATCGATGGTGCGGATCCGGCCATGCAGCAGGGTGCGAACCGCGCGCCGGATGGCCATGGGAATGGAGAGGCCGCGCGCCAGGCCGTTGCCGGAACCCGCGGGGATGATCCCGAGCGCGGTGTCGGTGAAGAGCAGCGCTGAACCGACCTCATTCACCGTGCCATCACCCCCGATCGCCACAACCGCGTCATACCCCTCCGCAGCAGCTTCCTGCGCCATCTCGTGGGCATGCCCCCGATAGGCGGTCTCGACATACTCATAGACGAAAGGCGCCCCGGCCAGCTCGCTGTCAATCACCTTGCGAACGAGCCATGGCCGCCGCATCAGTCCCGATTTGGGATTATGAATAAATTTGACTTTTTTCAGTTCCACGTAAAGGTCCCGAACAAGTTAAACATCATCCAGAAATATCGCAATTTTTCCGCAATTTTTCAATCAGATTCAAAAGGGGGAGAAGCTGGGGATGCTGGAGGGTCGATGTGGCCCTCCAGATAGGTTCATCTGGACTGCAAGGCCCGCTGCAAACTGGCCAGCATCTTTTCAGGGGGAATAAAGCCGATTTCACGCAGATCGGCCAACTCCTCCCCGGAGGGGGCCAGGTAGAGGAGCGTCGGCATGCCACTGACGGCAAAATGGTTCATGAACGCCCGGGTCTTGGCATCGGGCTTGGTGCAATCGACCTTGACCAGGGTGAAATTCGCCAGCAGCTCCTTCACCCGGGGATCGCTAAAGGTCTCACGGTCGAGCTGCTTGCAGGGAGCGCACCAGTCGGCGTAAAAATCGATGAAGACGGGTTTGCCTGGAGCCGCCAGTACTTCGGGACTCTGATCCGTGTAGTGGATCCAGGGCAGATCGGAAGGTTTGGCATGTATCGATCCGTTGAGCCAATGCAGACCCAGAAGAATCATCAAGGTCCCGATAATCTTGCGAAACCAGCGGAATCCCCGCGTCTGCGCTTCATGGCCGATAAAACCGAGCAGCAGCCCCGCAACAACTCCAAGCAGCCCGAGCAGGAAAAACAGCCGGTCCTGGATCAGCTCGAGCTGGGGCGTCACAAAATAGAGCGCCACGCCGATCAGCAGAAATCCGAAGAATTTTTTCACCCACAGCATCCACATGCCCGACTGCGGCAGGCGATCGAGCAGCCCGGAAAAGGTCGCCAGGACCAGATACGGCATGCCCAGCCCCAAGCCCATGGCAAAAAAGAGTAATCCCCCCTTAGCCACCAGACCCAGCTTGGCCACCAGTCCCACCAGGCCGATAATGATGCCCGCCGCACACGGGGCGATGATCACCCCGACTGTCAAACCCATGATCAGGGCGCCCCAGAGCCCCTCGCGAGCGCCGCCGAAACGGGTCAAAAGGCTGGTGGGCACATTGATCTCAAAAGCCCCGAACATGCTCGCCGCCATCAGCAAAATGATGGTGACCACCACCGCGACAAACCACGGGCTCTGAAAGAGAAATCCCCACTGCTTGCCGGCCAGCCCGGAGAGAATCCCCAGCAGAGCGAAGGAAAGAGCGATACCGGCAAGATAAAAAAGGGCATTGACCAGGCTCGAACCACGGCTGCGACCGCTGCGGCCGCCAAAATAGCTGACCGTCAACGGGATGACCGGATAGACACAGGGCGTCAAATTCAGCGCCAGACCGATCACAAAAAAAGCGGCCAGGGCGTAAAATAATCCCTTTTCCAGGATCTCCAGGGCGCGCCGTTCATCCTGGGTCAGCTTCAGCTCCTTCCCCTCCCCCCGCATAGCGGCCGGATCCGCGCCGGAGGTATTCTTCCCGCCCCCGGCGCCAAGGGAGGCCTTCTCCGGCACAGCCGCAGCAGCCGCAGCAGCCGCCGGGAGAATCTCCAGCGGCAGGGAAAACCGTTTCTCGGCGGGGGAGAAGCAGAGATTCTCATTGCAGCCCTGATACGAGAGTACGCCCTCGAGGACGACCCGGCCGGGCGCGGCTTGCGGCAAAATCCGGACCGGGCAGGAAAAATGCACCTCGCCCTCATAGACCGAGAGTTCCTCGGGATAAAAGGCGAATTTCCGGTACAAGGGCTTGGGGTAAAGCACCGTCCCGGTATGGAATAGGGGAGAGGGGGTGAACTGCAGCTGGGTGGGGATGAGAAAATCAGCGGTGGGCAGGCTGGAGTTGATATGCAATCCGGAAGCGATCCGGGCGGTCACATCGACCTGAATTTCGCCCCCCGCAGCGGACTGCACCGGCGCCAGATGCGCCGTAAGGGCAAGAACCTCCGGCTCTGTGAGACCCTGTGCGGTTACGGTGCCGGCGGCCAGCAAAAGAAAAAGTAAAAAGAACGCTGTTCGTTTCATACACGTCCCAGACCGGTAGATCGTCCTTTGGAACCGATATAGCCTTCATTGCGGGCATACTTTTCGAGAACCTTTTGCAGCATGCGCCGGCCGCGAAAAAGGCGCGACATCACCGTGCCGATGGGACGGTCGATAATCTCGGCGATCTCCTTGTAGGCAAATCCCTCGACATCGGCCAAAAGAATAACCATGCGGAATTCATCGGAGAGCTGCGCCAGCGCGGCTTTGATGTCGTCATCGAAGAGTTCCGCATAATTGGCCTCATCAAAGCCGCCCCACTCCTTGACGGCTTTCTGCGCATCCTCGCTCTCGAGGCCGAATTCGACCTTGTCCAGCTGCACTTGCTGGGGGGTGCGGATCTTTTTGCGGTACTTGTTGATGAACGTATTGGTGAGAATTTTAAAGATCCAGGCTTTGAAATTGGTCCCCTCCTCGAATTTGCTGAAAAAGCGGAAGGCGCGCAGATAGGTATCCTGCACCAGATCTTCCGCTTCTGCGGTATTGCGCGTCATGCGCAGTGCCGTGCTGTAGAGGGAGTCCATATACTCAAAGGCGATCTCTTCAAATCGCTTCTTTTGTTCTTCAGTGATCACAGCGGTCCCGTATTAAGCGAGAATGACCATCCTGTCACTTACACATCCCGTCAAACCCAATATCTATAAAATACTAAATAGTGCGCGAACAAGTCAATCAGTATTTCACCTACATTTGCGATTCATCTTTCCAACGGGTAATGCGCCATTTCTGATCAAAGGCGCTCTTGCGCATGTTGAAGATGGCGTTACCGGTGAGATTGAACTCTCCCCGGCTGCCGAAAAGATGCAGATGCAGGGTTTTGGCTAGCTCGGCGGACGTCGCATCGACGTTCTCGTAAATGGTCGAATCCCAGACCAGGGTGAGGGTTTCGAAATTGCGAAACAGCCGACCGGTGGTTCTGAGCTCGACATCGCGATTCCAGGAGGCATAAAGGCCGGAGGAACCCAGATTGGGATCGAAATAGACAAAAACGAAGGAGCTGTCGAGCAGGCCGTCGTAAACCAGCGAATCCTTCAGCGTATAGGCGTAGACAAAATTCTCAAGCACCTCCTCCGGGGTCGTCTGCCCGGTGATGCGCAAGCCGCCGCCGGCATTACGCTCCAGCTCCGGCGCAAAGGGATTGAAACAGGCGGCGTCCAGCAAGGCCAGCACCAGCAGCGCCAGGGACCCTCTCCGCACCCACGGGCTTTGCGGCGGCCGCTCTTCCATCTCTTACCATCCGCCCTGCTTGAGGATGGCCGCTGCCTGCGGCATCAAACCCTCTGCCGCGATCACCTCCGGATCTTCACTGCGCAAGACCTGGTAATAGTGCTTGCTGTCCCACAGCGAACGCGCCACTTCGGCCTTGACCATGGCCTTGATGAAGACCTGATCTTTTTTGTAAGCCTCCTCGCTGAACTCGATCTTGTTCTTCTTGAGCAGCTCCTTGAGGTCGGGGACGATCTCCTCCCCGACGCTGTATTTGGCGCGAAAGACTGCGAAATTGGTATACTTGCCGCGCAAGGCCGTGCCGTATTTCGAGCCGAGCTCGAAGAAGATCCGGCTGCCGAAAAGGCCGTTGGTGAAACGGGTGATCCGCTCCGGCTTCAGGGTGCTGTCCGGGGTAATGCCGCCGCCCCCATAAACCACCCGGCCGGCACGGGTTCTGTAGACGGTGCGCCCGGAATCCGCCGCCGCCGGAGCGTTGGTATCCTCATCGTCGTAGCCCGCAGCATAATAATCGGCCAGTCCGTCAGTATAGGGCCGTTGAATCAGTCGCCCGCTCGGCGTATAATAGCGCGCTACCGTCAGGCGCAGCGCCGATCCATCCTTCAAGCCGATCTGATTCTGCACCAGCCCCTTGCCGAAGCTGGTCTGCCCGACCACCAGACCGCGGTCGAGATCCTGGATCGCCCCGGCGACGATCTCCGAAGCGCTGGCCGAGCCATGACTGATCATGACGATCATCGGCATCCTCGGCTGATCGCCGGCGTCGCTCGAAAAGAAATCCTCATCGGCGCCGCTGAGACGGCCGCGGGTGTAGACGAGCTTCTGGCCGGCAGGGATGAACTTGTCCGCAACTTCCACCGCTTGCTCGAGGAGACCGCCGGAGTTGGAGCGCAGATCGAAAATGAGCCGCTCCATGCCCTGGCTGCGCAAATCCTTCAGCGCCGTCTCCAGCTCGTCCGATGTGGTTTTGGCAAAGCGGGCCAGCCAGATGTAGCCGGTCTTGCCATCGTCCATCATAAAGGCCGAGTAGAGGCTGTTGATCGGAATTTTATCGCGCACGATCTCCACCTCGAAGGGCTCGGCAAGCGAGGTGCGCGAAATCACCACCTTGACCTTGCTCCCCTTGGGACCGCGCAGCTTTTTAAAGACCTCATCCTCGGTGATCCCGTAGGCGGAGGTCCCATCGATGCGCACGATCTGGTCGCCGGGCAGCACGCCCACCGCCTCCGAGGGACCGCCGGGGATCGGCGAAACCACCGTCAGGATCTTGTTCAGGACAATGAATTCGATGCCGATGCCCTCGAATGAACCCTCGAACTGCTCGTTGACCTTCTCCAGACTCTTTTTGGGGATGTACACCGAGTGCGGATCCAGCTTGGCCAGAAGGCCCTCGATCGCGCCGGTGATCAGCTTGTCGCTCTCCACCGGCTCGACATAATAACGCTTGACATAGGCGAATACCTCGACAAAACGGTCAAGGTCGGCCCGAATATTATCCTGGGGATAGGCTTCGTTATCCCCAAAGTGGGTGAAGGCGATACCGATGACCAGGCACACCACCGACAGGCCCAAAAAGCGGAGTATGTTTTTGTTCATCTTGCTCATTTCACTTAGGTAGGGTTCATCCAACACCGGGCCGGCTTACAGCCGCCCGGCTACAGCGCGGGCGACATCGAGGCTGGTGCTCACTCCGCCCATATCATAGGTGCGCACCCGGCCCTCGGCGATCACCGCCGCACATGCCGCCTCCAGCTTTTGCGCCATGGCGGTCTCGCCCAGCCAGTCGAGCATCAGCTTGACCGTGAACAACATCGCCATGGGATTGACCTTGTACTGGCCGGCGTATTTGGGCGCCGAGCCGTGCGTCGGCTCGAAAACGGCGTAGCGATCGCCGATGTTGCCGCTCGAGCTGAATCCCAGCCCGCCGATCAACTGGGCGCAAAGGTCGGAGATGATATCGCCGAAAAGGTTGCTGGTCACCAGCACCCCGTAATCCTGCGGATTCTTGATCAGCCACATGCACATGGCATCGATGTTCGCCTCCCACAGGGCGATGCCGGGATACTCCGCGGCGATCTTGCGCGCCTCGCGCACCATCAGACCGCTGGTCTCGCGCACCACATTCGGCTTTTCCACGACGGTAACGGTTTTATAGCCGTACTTTTGGGCATATTCGAAGGCATCGCGGATAATATTGCGGCAGCCCTGGCGGGTATTGATGCGCAACGAAACCGCAATATCCTCAAGAGCCACCGACTCGAACCGCTTCATCTTTTTGTTGTGCTTGACCAGGGTCTGCATCACCTCGGCGGGCAGGGGATGAAATTCAACCCCGGCATAGAGATCTTCGGTGTTCTCGCGAAAGACCACGATATCGATATCGTCGCGGAAATTGAGGGGATTGCCGCGGTAAGCCTTGCAGGGACGAAGGTTGGTGCGCAGATTGAACTCCTGCCGCAGCCGGACGATCGGACTGGCGTAAATGAATCCCTTGCCCTTCAGCTCCGGAGCCAGCTCGGCTTCGGCCTCTTCCTTGGGTTTGGAGGTGATCGCGCCGAAAAGGGCGCAGTCGGTGCTTTTCAGCAGATCGGTGGTGCGTTTGGGAAGCGGATCGCCCTCCTTGCACCAAAAGTCCCAGCCGATATCTCCAGGTATATATTCAGCGTCCAGCGCCAGCTTGTCCAGAACGACCTGTGCAGCATCCATCACATCCTTGCCGATGCCATCGCCCGGCAGTAGGGCAATTTTGTACTTGGCCATGGGTCACACCTCGTTTTGTTTGCCGTCGTTGAAATCTAAAATTTTATTATACCTATTTTCATTTGTCTATGCAAGAAAAAAAATCACGAGCCGAGGGAGACCGAAAAGCGGTGCGCCCGCCCCAGCTCCTCCTGAAAGGGGACCCAGGCATAATCGATGGCGATCTGTCCCAGGTGCACGCCGAATCCGGCGCTGAAATCGCGCGAAACGTAACCGGTCTGATACCCCGCCCGCAGGGCCAGCTTCGGCAGCGGCCGGATCTCCGCCCCCACCTGCAGATGACTCTGCTGATGCCGGATCGCGACATAATCGGCGGTCAGCAGCCAGGGCGCATCCGCAGCGCCCAGTGGCAGGGCATAGGCGATACCCGCCCGCAGGGTGTGCGGCAGGGTGATCTTTTGCGTCACCATTTCCTGTGTTGCCCCGAGATGCTGCGCCACCACCCCGGCGGTCACGGCCTTGAGCGGGGTCCGGCAGAGAAGTCCCAGATCGACACTGTAGCCGCTGGCAGCTTCGCTCAAGATCGTTTCATTGAGATAGCGCAGATTGCCCCCCAGGGCGAGATTCTCCCCGAACTTGCGGGCGAAGGTCATCCCGAAAACGACATCATGCGCGGAAAACGTGCTCAACGGCTCTTCGCTGGGATAATAGCGCTGCTCGATATCGGGCACCGAGACGACAAGGGCGTGCACGCCGAAAGTGACGGAGCGGATCGGGAAGAGCACCGCCGCGGCGTCGTGGGATACCTCCTGGATCCACTCGTTGTGGGCCAGATGCGCCTGGAAGCGCCCGGCGCCGGCAGCGCCTGCCGGATTCCAGAAGGGGGCGCTGGCATCACCGGCGACGGCGGCGAAGGCCTCGCCCATCGCTGCGGCGCGTGCGCCAGTGCCGATCTGCAGGACGGCAAAACCGCTCTGCCACTGCGCCCGGACTGCGGCGGCCTGAAGCAGCAGCACCAGCAGCACGCCGGCTATCCTCTTGGTTTGCACACTCATCGTCCTTCCCGTCTTCTTGGTTGACATCATAGATTCACGTTCCAGGAAAAGATATGATCCGCGCGCGGCGCCTCGCCGGGAGCGGCATAGGCATAATTCAGCATCATCGATTTGCCGTAGACCTTGAGTGCGACGCCGAAACCGGCGACCAGCTGCCCGTCGTCCAGGCCGAGGCGCACAGCGCCGGCCTCCGGCAGCACCGCTTCGGCGCCAAAGTGGTAGCGCGGATTCTGCTTTTGCGACTCCTCCGCTTCGGCGGTGACCAGCAGCCAGCGCAGCGGTGGCCGCCAGGCCGCGGCCAGGCGCGTCGTTCGCGGGAATTTGTCGTTGACACTGGTGCCGCGCTCCCAGACCTTTTCGGTATTCCAGGTATATTTGGAGAGATTGTCGCGCAGCACCACGCCGAGGCTCAGATCCTCGCAGAGCCGGTAGTAGGCGCCGAAATCGACGCCAAGCCCCATCGAGGTGATGGCGGATTCGTCGTTATTGACCCCGGGCATGCGCCCGTAGAGAATCTTGCCGCTGACCCCCAAGGAAAAGCGCTCGGCCGGGCTCAAGGCGAACGAGAGAAAAAAGGCGTTCTCGGAGAAGGAGTAGTCCTGGGTATAATTCCCGGCCAGGTCGCGCCCCTCGATGCCCTCCACGCCGGCGTGGATCCAGGCCAGGGCAAATCCGGCACGCAAGGGTGCCCGCTCCTCGCCCCCGGCCGCCCCGGGGCGGACCGGCTGGGCATAGCCGATGTAATCGAGCTTGCGGTCGAGCGGCAAAAAGGCATACGACAGCGCCGCCTGCCGCCCCTTGAGATGCGGCAGCAGCGCCGGATTATAAATCCCGGCGAAGGCATCCTCGGCCACCGCCGAAAAGGCATCGCCCATGGCTTTGGCGCGCGCCCCGATGCCCATGCGCAAAAATGCACCGGCATAGCCGCCATCCCCCTCCGCAGCCACAACGGCCTGGGCCAGCAGCACCAGGGTGCCGGCGATCGCACATACTTTCTTCATCATGTTCCCTTATCCTGAACCGTCTAGTTTACGACCAGCACCTTGCCCCAATAGGTGCCGTCCCCCTCGATCGCAACGCTGTAGAAATAGGCGCCATTGGCCACGAGATCGCCATAATCGTTGCGGCCATTCCAGAGTTCGGCGCAGTCGGCCGGGCCGATGCGGTAGGCATCCTGCACAACCGTGGCCACCAGATCCATCGCAAAGTCGAAAACCTTCACCGTTACCCGCGTCGCAGCCCGGGTGTTGTATTGAAAGCGGATATAACCGTCGCCGCCGAGCAGATTCTGGCGCATCGGCGAGAAGGGGTTGGGATAGGCGTAGGTGCGCGCCTCGCCGCCCTGCCCGGTCCTGACAAAGGCGCGCTGGATGTCCCAGGTGAAACCGTTGTCGGCGGTGCGCGCCAGGCCATCGGCCATGCCCGCCCACAGCACGCCATCACGGGCAAAGGCGGAATAGGCCTCGGTACTGAGGACCCGGTCGCCATCCTGCGCATCGCGCATCACGGGGTAGAGGTACCAGCGTTCGCCCAGGTCGAAGGAAACATAGAGGCCGTTGTCGGTAGCGACATAGACCACCGAATCATCAAAGGCAAAATTGTGCGCCTTTTCATCGCGCAGAACCGTGCTCCAGGTCAGCCCGCCATCCTGCGAGAAGGAGACCGCATTGTATTCGCCCTCCCCTTCAGCGGTCCAGGTCGCACCCCAGATGATCTCCCGGCCGCCGGTCTGCTGCAGGCCGAGCCCGACGACAAAATTGCCGGAGATCGGCTCCGGCTGGCTGACATGATTGAAATTGGTCCAGGTGGCGCCGTTGTCGGTGCTCTTGTTGATCCCCTCGGCGGTGCCGATCCAGAGCGTGCCCCCCCCGGCTGTCGCGGAAAAACCGCGGTGGTTGTAGCGGCCATAGGGATCAAAATTGAAGGTATCCGGCGGCGCTTCGCTCCAGCTTTGCCCCCAATCCTCCGATTTAAGCACGCCCCCGCCGTAACAGACGATCCAGACGGTGTTGGCGACGACCGCGATATCATAGGTCAGGTTCTGGATCGGCGTGGCACCGGGCTGCGCCACGTGCCGCCAGGTGGTGCCGCCATCGAAAGAAAAACTGATGCCCGTCCCCTTGGGGAGAGCCGCGGGATCTACCTTGGTGACGGTATCCGTGGCCGTGGCGACGATCAGGGTATCCCCATGCACCCAGAGGGCGGCGACGCTGCCATGTCCCAGTCCCGCTGCCTGCGCATAGCTGGTAAATTCGTTGGTGGCCAGATCAAGCCGGCTCAGACCATTGCCCGTCCCCAGCCAGAGATGGCCATTGTCGGCGGCGATATCGGTGATGCCATTGCCCGCCAGGCCGCTTTTTTGCGCGGCGGCACCGCCGAGGCGGTGTGTCGTGATCACCCCGGCAACGAGAATCGCGGGAAGCAGGGCCATAAAAATGATCAGCTGTCTCATTCGCATCGGTTTCATACTCTTGGTTAAGTGAAATCATCGGCCGCAAGTAAGAAGCGCAACGGCCGGGTCAAAAACAGCCAGCCTGAACGTTGGCAGCCGGCGCACTTGCACAGTTTGGCGCGCAGGCCATGCGGCAGCGCGGTCAACGCAGGGGGCGGAGCGTTACTCCAGCATAATCGAATGCGTCACCAGCTCGCTCTGCTGACCGGCCCAGTCCTCAGCGACAAAGGTGAGGCGGTAGGCCCCCAACGCTTTGCTGGCATCGAAGATGACGGTCATCGAATAGACCCCGTCCCTGGCCACCTGGTCGCCGCGATACCCGAGGTCCCAGCGGTTGATGTCCAGCGCGAGACCATTATCGTACATGACAAAGGGATTGTTGTTGAAGCCGCTGCCGTCGGGATTATAGGCGCGCAGCAGCACCCGGTTGACGTCTTGCAGCCCTTGCGGTTCCTCAACCTGGATGGTGACCAGATGGGTGCTGATGCCGCTGGCCGGGCGGGTCACCGATTCGGGGGCACTGAGACCGATCAGGAGGGGGGCCCCGTTGACCAGCACCATCTCGGCACTGCGGACAGCGCTTTTAAGCCCGGACTTGTCCACCGCCGTGAAGGCAAAGGTGTAGGCACCGCTCTTCCGGGCACAGAAGGTGCGGTCGACCGCCAGCGTGAAGAGGCCGTCGGCGGCAGTGATATCACCATGCGTGCCATCGTCATAGAGCAGAGTATCGAAGGCTGCCTTGCCCGTTGCGCTGCCGCGAACCTCCACGCGCGCGACATCGCTCGCGCCGCTCGAATCCGTGACCATCGCCTGCAGCAGCCGAAGGCCGCTGAACCCGCTTTGCAGGGTGTCCGGCAGGATGAGCCGGGTGAGGACCGGCGCGCTCAGATCTCCGCTACGGCGGATCTCCTCGAGAGGCTCGCCTGCGCTCTGACCGCCCTGGAGAGCCTGGAAGTGGAGCCGGTACTCCTGGCCGCCGGCGGCCGCCGGCTGCCAGTGCAGCAGCTGCGTGAAAATGCCATCGAAGGCCACCCGGTCGCCATCCAGCGAATGCCGCGCCCCGCCGTCATCGTAAAGATAAAGCGTCCGTTCCGGCGCCGCAGCGTTCAGGGGCGCCGCCTCCAGCCGCACCGAATCGGCGGCGCCGGAGACAGCGATCTCGATGCGGTAAAGCTGCTGCGCGCCGAGCTTTTCGGGGAGCAGAACCTCTTTCAGCACCACCGGCGCCGTTGTCGGCGGCGTGGGCAGATCCCGCGTGCTGCAGCCGGCGAGTAACAGCATGGAAAGCAAGAGCAGAAAGGATCGATGCATACAGGTTCCTGAAGGTTAAAAAAAATCCGAATGTCCAGAGCGAAGATGGCATGCACGCTTCACCCGGAGACATTCGGATAACTAAAAAAGCGCCTTAACCATTCGTCAAAGAGAGCGAGATGACCATCACTGCATAGAAATCTTTAACGAAGGTAAATAGGCGGCCTCCTCATCCAGTTCAATTAAGATATTATAAAATAACCACAAAAATCCTATTAGTCAAGCACTTTCTGGCGGTGCACCAGCCACTGCAGCAGGGCGGCATGATCAGGCAAGATCAGATCGGCCTGCGTCAGCTCCTCGGGCGGCAGGGTGGTCTGCAAGGCCACACAAAAGAGCCCGGCCGCTTTGGCGGCGCGGATGCCCATGGGCGCGTTTTCGACCACCACACACTCCCCCGGCGTGAGCCCGAAATGGCGCATCGCCGTCAGATAGGGATCGGGCCAGGGCTTGGGCTGCGCGAAATCCCCGTCGCCAAAGAGCGCATCAAAACGGCTGAGTTCGTCGCCGAGAATGTGCTGCAGATTCTCCCGCGAGGTCCCGGTCACCACCGCCGTCCGGATGCCGGAGCGGGAGGCATACTCGACGATCTCGAGCGCGCCAGGGTAGATCGGCGGCGTGCTCTGGCTACGAAAATGGCTATTTTTAAGCTGCGCCAGCCGGCGCGCCTTGGCCTCGTCGATCTTTAAACCGCCATGGGCGCACATCTCCTGCGCAATGCGCCAGGCCGGCTCACCCTCATGCCGCCGCAAGACCAGCGCCACCGGCTCGATCCCCAGCGGCGGCAGCACTTCCTGCCAGGCGCGCATATGCCGATCGGCTGAATCGGCGATCACTCCGTCGAAATCGAACAGCAACGCCCGGATCACCCGACCTCCTCCAGCAGCGCGGTGAAGTGGCGCAGCAGCGGCGCTTCATGCACCAGGTGCAATCCCTTGACCTGCTCGGGGTGGCGCGCGACCTCGATCACCGCCTCGGCGACATACTCGAGATGCCGCGAGGTATAGACCCGCCGCGGAATGGCCAGCCGCACCAGCTCGAGCTCGGGGTACTTTTCACCACCCTGATCATCCTTTTCGCCAAACATCAGCCCGCCGATCTCGACCGCGCGGATGCCCGCTTCGCGATAGAGCGCCACCGCCAGGGCCTGCGCCGGAAATTGCGGCCGCGGAATATGCGGCAGCATCGCGCTGGCATTGAGAAAGATGGCATGCCCGCCGGCAGGCTTGACGAAGGGAACCCCGGCCTGATCAAGCCGGGCGCCCAGGGCCTGGACCTGGCCGATGCGGTAGGTGAGATACTCCTCATCCAGTCCCTCCCCCAGGCCGCGGGCGATGGCCTCAAGGTCGCGCCCGGCAAGGCCGCCATAGGTGGGGAAACCCTCGAGCAGGATCAGCAAATTCTTGACCTTTTCGCTCCACGCCTCGTCATTCAGGGCGAGAAAGCCCCCAATGTTGACCAAGGCATCCTTTTTGGCGCTCATGGTGCAACCATCGGCATGCGCAAAAAGTTCCGCCGCGATCTCCGGCAGGCTCTTGTCCGCATAGCCCGGTTCGCGCTTCTTGATGAACCAGCAGTTTTCAGCGTAGCGGCAGGCGTCGATGATGAAAGGCTTGTGATACCTTTTGGCGATGGCACTGATCTGGCGAATGTTCTCCATCGATACCGGCTGGCCTCCGGCGCTGTTGTTGGTCACGGTGACCATCACCAGCGGAATCTTGTCCGCGCCGTGCACCTGAAAGGCGCGCTCGAGCCGGGCGGGATCCATATTGCCCTTGAAGGGATGCTCCTTGTCGGGGTGCATCGCCGCGTCGATGACCAGATCGAGCGGCACGCCCCCCTTGTGCAGAACATTGGCGCGGGTGGTGTCAAAATGGATGTTATTGGGGATCAGATCGCCGCTCTTGATCGAGGTCGCAAAAAGCAGATTTTCGGCCGAGCGCCCCTGATGCGTGGGGATGACATGCCTGAAACCGAAAAGGCGGCGGATGGTTTCCTCGAAGTGGAGCCAGTTCTTGCTGCCCGCATACGATTCATCGCCGAGCATGATCCCGGCCCATTGATGGTCGCTCATCGCCGAAGTGCCGCTGTCGGTGAGCAGATCAATATAAACGCTCTCCGCCGGCAAGGCAAAGAGATTGTATCCTGCCTCCCGGATCAGGCGGTCGCGCTCCTCCCGGGTGGTGCAGCGCAGCGGTTCGACAACCTTGATCCGGAAGGGTTCAACAGGGAATTCCATGACAGATCCTCATCAGGGTTTCAACGGTTCAAAATTCATAAAATCGGCATGATGGATGATCACTGCCTCGGGCGTCCGGTAGCCGCCATCCCCTTCTTTGGCATGCACGGCGATAATATGGACGATCTCGTCGGGAAGATCGTAACGCGCGGCCAGATTGGCGCCGCTGAAGGGATGACGCAGCAGTTTGCCGTTGCTGCTCTTGGTGAACTTGCCCTCCACGCAACGGTATTCGAGCAGCTTGCCGATGTCATGCAGCAGGCTGCCGCTGACGATCAGATCCATCGAGAGGGTGTAATAGGGGACATAATGGGCCGCCAGAACCCGGGCCGCTGCGATAGCCGTCTGCGCCACCGCCTGAACGTGGGTACGGTAACTAACCCTGCAGTCGGGGATGAGCAGCGTGAAGGGGATGCGGTCGAGATCCTCGGCCTCCCAGCCGCCGCGCCGCATCGCTTCGAGCCAGCAGGCCAGGGTATTGGCGCGCAAAAGGGGATCCTCGATCAAGCCGAATTCGGGAAAGAGCGAGAGCACTTTTTTTTCCATGGGGGGACCTATCTGTGTTCGGTTTGGGATTTCATGACGGCGATGGCACGGTCGACGCCAACCAGCATGGCGCGGGCGAGGAGCGCCCTCCCGACGTTGATTTCCTCGACCAGCGGGATGCCGGCGATATCGCGGATGTTCTGATAGCCCAGACCACGCCCGGCGGCGACACCGAGCCCCAGCTTGTTCGCTGCGGCGGCCACCGCACGCAGCCGCTCGATCTGCTCGTTGAGGAAACCGAGATCTTCCGCACCCGCCAGCAGGGTGGTATTGAACTGGACATAGTCAGCACCCGCCCGCGCCGCCGCGCGCACCTGCGCCGGATCGACCGCCACCAGAGCGCTGACGACAATGTTATGGGCGCGCAAAGCGGCCGCCGCCTCTTCGAAATAATCAAGCGAGGCCTCGACGTTGAGCGCAACCTCCTCCCCCTCGTTCTCCTGGAGCACCGGCAGAAGCGTCACCATGTCGGGCAACAGCTGCAGGGCCTTCTGCACCATGACCTCCTGCAGGGGAATGGCCAGGTTCAGATGGCTCTTGACGACCTCCTTCAGCACCCGCAGATCGCGGTCGTCGATATCGGCGCGATCCTCGCGCAGCTGCACCACAATGCCGTCGATGCCGGCCAGCTCGGCCGCCATGGCCACCTGCAGCGGATCCGGTTCTTTCTTGCGATTGAGATTGCGCAGCCGCGCAACCTGATTGACACAGAGACATAACCTGGGCATGACAAACCTCGCAATGGGTTCAATTCACCGCGGCAACCCCAACGCCATGGCCCTGCAACGGACGCGGGCGCGGGGCGTTAAAACGCTTCCGAGATGTAGACAAAGCGGATCCCCTGTTGCTCGAGGGCGGGGATCATCCGCTCCAGCACCCGGTAGGTGCGTTTGCGCATATGGCCGATGGCGATCACCTGGCCTTGCCGGGATGCCATCGCTGCCGCCTTGTTCATCTGCGCCTCGATAAAATCCTCGTCATCCTCGGCATCAAGAAAAAACTGGTTGGACGCAGCGCGGACGCCGGCCTCCCGCGCTGCCGCCAGGGCCACACTCTGCGAACTGGTGCGGCTGTCGATAAAAATTTTATTCTGCCGCTTCAACTCCGCCATCACCGTCCGCATCATCGCCCGGTCCTGGGTGACCCTGGAGCCTTCGTGGTTATTGAGACCGAGGGCGCCGGGCAGCTGTGCCAGGGCTGCACGCACGCGCAGCCGCACGGTTCCGGCATCCTGTCCGGCAAGCAGGGTATAGCCTTCATCCGACCATTTGGCTTTGTTCGGCTCCATGGGCATGTGGACCAGGATCTCCCGGTTCGCCAGCCGGGCATCCCGCGCCACCAGACTGGTCGCTTTCAGGCCGGGCAGGATCGCGATCGTCAGCGGTTTGGGGAAAAAGAGGAACTTTTTGGCCAGATCATTGTAGGCGTAGCCAAAGTCATCGATGATGATCGCGATGCGGCCGGAGACGACATTGATCGACTCACGCCGCATCAGGACGATACGGCAGGCCCAATCGCCATCCACAGCGACCGTATATTCCAGCCGCCCCTTGCGCCGGTCCTCAACGATGCGCAAAATCTCGCCGTCGACCTTGTCGAGCTCCTCGATCAGGGTAAAGGTGAGACGGTGAATGTTCAGGTCGCGGGGAATCGAGGCGGAAAAGGTATCTTCCGACTTGCGCACCGCTGGTGCCTGCATGCGGTAGGCGTCCAGCGCCTTGCGCAGCGCCTCGCCCACCTGATCAACCTCTTCCTGCGAAGCCCGGTCGCGCGGATCCGCCGGAGGCTCTGCCTCCGGATGGGGTTGAACCCGGGGTTCGCGCCCTGTGGTCGCCCCGCTCTGCTGCTCTGCCGGCGGCCGCCCCTGCTCCGGAAGCACCTGGCGCTTGTCCGCCGGGGACTTCCAGAGAATATAGCCGTTGATGACCAGCAACAAGAGACCGAGGGTGCCCAGGGCCCAGTGCAGTCGCGTTCTCTTATCCATGTCTATTTGCCATAATAGGCGCGCAACGCGCTCCAGGTGGGATGATCGCCGGTAGCGTGGTCCGCCCAGCTGCGGATGTACCAAAGCTCCTCGCTCGACCGCACCAGGCGGAACTCCGCCTGGCCTTGCATGCGCCGCGGGGCCTCATCCTGATGCCGGTGTGCCACGGTCAACACATACTCCTCCACCAACACCACCGAATCCTGAAAGGTATTCTCCTGGATGAGGTTCAAGGTCAGCGAGCTGACCGAATCGGCAGGCACGTAGGCCAGCAGCTGGTTGAGATAATTGCGCTCGCTCTCCTTGCCCCAGCGGGAAAAAAGCCCGGGATTGGCCGCCCCGACCGCTGATTCCGGCACATACGAGAACGCAGCGCGCACCTGGGCGCTGTCGGCCAGGCAACGCAGATAATTCTGGCTGTTACGCTCCGCAATCGCCGTACGCAGGTTGATCATCACCAGGCTCGGCGAGGTCGGCTGCACCCAGGTCGACTGGGTAGTTATGGGCGTTTCGGGTTCACGGGTGCTGAAGGGCGTTTTACAGCCGACCGCCAGCAGCCCGAGCGCGAGCAGCAGCCAGACGCGCCCGGAGGAGGCGAATCGCCAGCCGGCGCGGATCGCTGGGTCCGGATCCGGCGGATCCATGGTCAGGCACTGCAGTCCCATGGACCGCAGCGGCAGCCCCATGGCCCGCAGCAGCCGCTTCATGGCCCGCAGCGGCAACTCCGGAGCCGGGAGCGGCCGGCGCCGCCGCCTTGATCTCGCGATGCGCACGAGGGCCATCCTACTCGATCGTCCGCTGATAATACTTGAGCGAGTTGGGCTTGACCGGGCATTCCTCGGCGATGCGAAGCCATCCCAGCTTGCCCTTCGCGCGCAGGTCGAAGAGTCGCGGCACCAGCTTGTCGCGCAGCTCGCTCAGTGACATCGGATTGACGTAAATCTTGGTCCCCCCCTCAAAGCCGGCCGGAATATTGACCCGCCACTTGATCAGGATATGCCAGGGAATGGGGATGATGCTGTCGTTGGGCATGTAATACCACTCTTCATTGCACGAAATCTGCGATCCTGTCGCCGCATGAATGGCATGGACCAGATCGCTGACCCCGCGCAGCTCTGCAGGGGTGTGCTCCCGCGGACGGCAGTTGACACTCTTGGAGTAGATCGCAATCGTCGGATAGCGGTGCCCCAGATCGACGAAGGCCATCGCATGGTCGTTCTCACAAATCACGTTATTATTGAGGGCGGCAAAATTGGCAGCATATTCGTTGTACATGTTGCGGTTGGTGACCATCAGCTTGAGCTCGCGCTCCAGCGAGACCCCCCACTCGTCCAGGCCGACGATCTGGGTGTGGAGGTGATCGAAGGAGGCGCCGGCCTCCTTGCGCCAATTCTGATAGACCGCAACGTAGCGGCAGTACCGGTTGTCAGCATAGACCTCGTTCATCGCTTCGATCGTGAAGCGGAAATACTGGTAATGCTCCTCGCTGGAGAGCTCGCCGGAGGAGGCCAGCTGGGTATCATATTCGGCGCCCTCGACAAAATGCCGGCGCGGCACGATCAGCTCATGCCCGCCCCCGAAAAAGGCATCCGCCAGCTCGATCTTTTCGTCCTCGGTCACCGCTCCGATCTCGGCATCGCTCAATCCGGAGTATCTCAGCTTGAGATTGACGATCTCCAGCACATGCTGCCGCCCCTCGGGCAGTGACAGATAATTCTCCTTCCAGGCGCGGTTCTTCTCGTTGAGATGATACTGGAAATTCTTCTTCCAGTAATTGATCGAAACAATCTCGAAAAGATTGGGGATGCGGCGAAACTCCGCCGTCCCCTTGACCACCTCCACCGGGCTGAGACGGGACTGGGTCACCCATTGCCCATCCTGGAGGACGAGGCGCGCCTTTTCCGGGGGTGTCATCAGATAGCGCGCGGGACAAAAATTGCAGACATCGCGGTGATCGCCCTTGATCCGCTGCGCCGTATCGGGAATGCCCGTGAAGATCGGCCGGTTCTTGCGGCCGGGAATGTGCCAAACCTCGGTGCCGGTGAAGGGATTGTACTGCTTCTCGGTGCCATCCGGCATCATGCGGATCATCGCACCATTGTGATTGTTCATGTGCACCTCAGTTGACAAACTGCGCGACGAAATAACGCGCGGTCAGCGGCTCGCCGGTGGCCCGCTTGATCATCTCATCCCAGGGATAGAGCGCCCCGGCGGCGAAAACCCGGCTCCGTAGCCAGGCTCCGGCCTGGACCGAACCGACATAGCTGGCACTCTTGCCCCCACCCTCGGGCAGCACCGACTTGACCAGGCTGGCATGCAGCTGCGAGGCCAGCAATTCCCCCAGCACATAGTTATGATAATAACACGGCGCAATCGTAAAGTGAATCTTGGCCGCCCAGTCGGGCTCGTCGCGGCCGGCCGGTTTCTTGATCCCCTGGTATTTCTCCACCAGCGTCCACCACAGGGCATTCAGATCCTGATCGGGATCGGCATACAGCTCTTTTTCAAATTCGTACATCACCATCGCCCAGCGCGAAAAGATCAGCTGCTTGAGCCGCGCATAGGTGCCGCTCACCTGCTCCAGCTTCAGCCGCTGCTCCGGCGGCAGACCCAGCATCTGCTCCATCCACCACGGATTACGGCTGAGGCGGCCGAAAAAGTTCGCGATCGCTTCGGTGGTGAAGGCATGGGCCTCCTGGCGCAGCAGCCAGGGCAGGGAACGATCCAGGTAATAGCTATATACCCCGTGGCCCGCCTCGTGCAGCATGGTCTCCATCCAGCGCTCGCTCTCGGTGAGATTGCAGAGAATACGGACATCCCCGGCACGGTCGATGTCGGTACAAAAGGCATGCGGGTTCTTGCCCTCGCGCTCATAGAGATCGCTGCGGATCAGAACCGAATCGATCGGCAGACCGATGCCCTGGTAGAACCGGGCCGCCAGCTGCTTGACATCCTTGCCGGCGTAATAGCCATCAAGATCCACATCCTGCAACATCGGCGATTCCTGGAAAAAGGGATCCTGATAATGCCAGGGCTGCAGCTCCTCGATGCGAATATGAAAGCGCTGCGCCAGCTCGGCATCGAGCTGCTGCTTGAGGGCAAAAAAGGGCGCATTGGTGAGATCATAGAGCTCCTCGAAGATCTTGTCGAGCTCCTTTTGATCCTGCTCACCCGCCGCCAGCGAGAGGGCATGGTAATTCCTGAAACCGAGTTTTTGCGCCGCCTTGTTGCGCAGGCGGACCAGCCGCAGCAAGTCCGGGGCCACCGCGGCACCCACCTGCTTGCTCGCCAGCCAGGCCTCCCGCCGCACCGCCGTGCGTTTCTCGGTTTTCAGGATCGCCTCGATGTCGTTGCCGGTGAGCCGCTTTTTGCCGGCGGTGCCGCGGAACGTGCTGAATTGCTTCTCCACCTCCGCGCTCAGGCTCGTGATCTCCCGCAACAGCTCCGGCTCCATCTGGTTGGGTAGATAACTCAGATAGAGGAGTTCAATCTCGCGCGCCAGGACCGGATCCTTCAACCCGCCCTGCTCCTTCATCTTTTTGATAAAGGCATACTCTTCGGGATTGCTGTAAATCCGGCGCTTTTGCAGCTCGAGTTCGGCGTAGCGGTCATAGGCTTTCGCCTCGCCGGAGGTAGCCGCCTCCCAGTAGGCGAGGTTGGCCGCCTGGGCCACAGGGGCGATCCTGGCGACATGTTCATCGATGAAGCGTCGGGCAGCCCGGGTATTGTGGCCATTGCAGCCGGGCAACAGGAGGGCGCAGCACAAGGGGATCATTAGGTATACTCTCACGATCAAACTCCATGATAATCTATAGAGTTATCTCTGCTCGAACCGTGAATGGTAATTGGTATTATAATAAAATAATCGCCGATTTCCAAGGCAATTTTCTCCCCCTTGCGGCGGCATTGCCCCGCGACATGGCCGCCCCTCCCGCTGCCCACCAGCCCTGCTCGTAAACCCGGCCCAAGACCCGTACGTGCACCCGCCGTCGTCCACTGCCCGCGGGATCCAGCAAGCCACATTTTGCTTGCTATTGGCGTCCAATTTCTTTATTCTACCCTGTAGTTCAGTCCGCGGACCATCCCGGGAGGCCGTATGAAATGGTATCGTTTAGGGGGCTTGCTGGTTCTGTTCGCCTGGGGTCTGGCTCTGGGCCAAGCCGCGCCGGTGCGCAAGGGCGGCGTGAACCTCGCCCGGCTCGCCCTCATCGACAAGGCGGTGCAGCTGGCCATCGATCGCGGTGATATCCCCGGGGCCGTCGTTCTGGTCAGTCACGGCGGCGAAAAGGTGCTGCACCGTGCCTATGGCAACTGCCAGCTGGTGCCGGACACCCTGCGGATGCAGCCGGAAATGATGTTCGATCTCGCCTCGGTGACCAAACCGGTCGCCACCGCCACCTCGATCATGATCCTCGCCGAGCGTGGCCAGCTCCGCCTGACCGACCGGGTTTCGGAGTATGTACCCGGTTTTTCACGCTACGTCCGTCCCGACAGCACCCTGGCGGAGGAGGCGCGCATCTGGCACCTGCTCACCCATACCTCCGGCCTCCCCTCCTATACCAACGCCGACAAGGCGGCTGAGGTACTTGGCACTCCCTGCACGACCGCGGCCCTGGTGGATTATATCGCCAAACTCCCCAAGCTCAGCCCTCCCGGCGAGGCCTATACCTACAGCTGCCTCGGCTTTATCACTCTCAACCGCATCATCATGGCCGTCACCGGTCAGGATGTCAGCGCCTTCGCCAGGGAGAACATTTTCGAACCCCTCGGGATGCACTATACCACTTTCAATCCCGACGAGACTCTGCGGCTGACCTGCGTGCCCACCGAGGTGCAGGCCAACGGCTTGCCCCTGCGCGGCATAGTCCATGATCCCCTCGCCCGCCTGCAAGGGGGGATCTCCGGCAACGCCGGGCTCTTCTCCACCGCCAGCGATCTCGCGCGCTACTGCCAGATGATGCTCAATGGCGGCATCCTCGGCGAGACGCGCATCCTCAGCCCGGTCACGGTGGCGCGCATGACCCAGGTCATCGACACCCCGGCCAAGGCCGCGCGCGGCTATGGCTGGGTCGTCAAACAGGGACAATCCTGGGTCGGCGGCGACCTGCTCCCGGACGGCGGCTTTGGCCACACCGGCTATACCGGCACCTCCATCTGGATCGATCCCAAAACCCGGACCTATATCATCATCCTGAGCAACCGGGTCCACCCCAAAGACGACGGCGAGGTCGACAGCATGCGCAGCACCATCGCCAACATCGTCGCCAGCGCCATCATCGAATAGCAGTACCGCCGTTCCAAGCGCGCCCCTCGTGCCGGGCGCGGCCGCGACGGCAGCGCCCTTTCTGCGCCGGCCTTACGACGGCTGCAGCGCCTCCATCACCATGGCCTGCGCCTCTTCCTGTATGCGCCGCAGATGGTCCCGCCCCTTGAAACTCTCTGCATAGATCTTGTAAATATCCTCGGTGCCGGAGGGCCGCGCCGCGAACCAGCCGTTCTCCGTCACCACTTTCAGGCCGCCAATGGCTGCGCCGTTGCCCGGAGCGCGCGTCAGCTTGTCGACAATCGGCTCGCCCGCCAGGGTTGCAGAACGCACCATCGCCGGCGACAGGTTGGCCAACGCCGTGCGTTGCGCCGCATCCGCAGGCGCATCGATACGCTCATAGACCGAATGGCCGAAGCGCTCCTCCAGGGAGCGATAGATCTCGCCGGGATCCCGGCCGGTGTTCGCGGTGATCTCGGCTGCCAGCAGATTGAGAATGATCCCGTCCTTATCCGTCGTCCAGACGCTGCCGTCGCGGCGCAGGAAGGAGGCCCCCGCACTCTCTTCGCCGCCGAACCCATACGAGCCATCCGTCAGCCCGGCGACGAACCACTTGAATCCCACCGGCACCTCGGCGACGCGCCGCCCCAGGGAGCGGGTCACCCGGTCGATCATCGAGCTGGAGACCAGCGTCTTGCCGACCGCCGCATCCTGCGCCCAGGCCTGGCGCTGCTGAAAGAGATACCAGATCGCCACGGCGAGATAGTGGTTCGGATTCATCAGACCGGCACTGCGGCAGACGATGCCGTGCCGGTCGGCATCCGGATCATTGCCGAAAGCGACATCATACTGCTCGCGCAAACCGACCAGGCGCGCCATGGCGAAGGGCGAGGAGCAATCCATGCGAATCTTGCCGTCCTTGTCCACGGTCATGAAACCAAAGGCCGGATCGACGGCGGGATTGACCACCTCGATCTGGAGGTGGTGGCGATCGGCGATCTCCCTCCAGAGCCCAACCGAGGCTCCGCCCATGGGATCAACGCCCAGTTTGAGATTCGAGGCCGCGATGGCCTCGAGATCGACCACCGCCTCGAGATCCTCGACATAGGCGCCGATCAAATCCTGCTCATGGGTAGTCGCCAACGCCATCGCCCGCTCAAAGGAGAGGCGCTTCACCCCGGCCAGATCCGCATCCAGAAGCCGGTTGGCTTGCGCCTGGATGATCCCGGTCGCAGTGCTGTCGGCCGGACCGCCATGCGGCGGATTGTACTTGAAGCCGCCATCGGTCGGCGGATTATGGGAGGGGGTGATCACCACACCGTCGGCCAGATCGGCACGGCGGCCGCGGTTCCAGGTGATGATCGCATGGGAGATCACCGGAGTGGGGATGTAGCCGCGCCCCTGCTGCAGGATCAGGCTCACCCCATTGGCGGCCAACACTTCCACGGCGGTGATGAAGGCCGGCTCCGAAAGGGCATGCGTATCCATGCCGAGAAACAGCGGGCCGCTGATGCCCTGCTCACGGCGAGTGTCGCAGATCGCCTGGCTGATGGCTAACACATGTGCTTCGTTGAAGGTGTTATTGCTGGAGACCCCGCGGTGGCCTGAGGTGCCAAAGACCACGCGTTGCCCGGGATCGGTCACGTCGGGACGGCGGGTATAATAGTCGGCCACCAGTCGCGGGATGTTGGCAAGCAGCTCCCGTGGCGCCGGCTTGCCGGCGAGCGGATGAAGGGCCATGCGCGCCTCCTGTCGGTTGTGAGGGTGTGGATCCAGGTGAGAGGACCGATGTAACATACACATTTTCAAACCTCCATTCAAGCTAAAAAGGAGAGGGCGGATGTGGAACATCGCGCTAGCCTTTGCGTAGACAGAAAGGCGAGGTAGTGCACGGCACTGAGCGGCGATGAACCGCCCCGGCACCGGCTCGGTTCTCAATTCCGGCACCGGCCCGGATCGCCACCTGAGCGCGGCTGGATCCGGCCGATCCTGAAGAACCTGTACATTCCGGAGATGCGTCCATGACAAAATTCCTGCTTTGGCTGCTGCTGCTGGTCTTCTGCTGGCCCCTGGCCCTACTGGCCCTCATCCTCTATCCGCTGGTCTGGCTGCTGACGCTGCCGCTGCGCATTTTCGGCATCGCCGTCGAAGGACTGCTCGATCTCCTGCGCGCCCTGGTCGGGCTGCCGGCGAGACTGCTGCGTGGACCTCAGAATGTGCACTAAAAAACCGGTACACTGCAGTTTTTCCTTTCTTTTTTGAAAAAATAGCTTATATTTAAATCGTTTGAAACGGTTTATTTTTTTAAAGAGAAGGTTGCCGCCATCGCTTTATGACCAAATTCATGCAGATCCAGATCAACAAGATCAAGATCGACAAATGGTGCGAAGGCTGCCGGATTCAAGCCGATCCCGGCCCCGCCTTTATCATGGACTGGATCCAGACCAACGGCCACTGGTTCCGCACCACCTACGATAATTCCATCTGCCAGAGCTGCCAACACTGGCAACGCTGCGGACATACCCTGCAGCCCACCTGTGCCGAGTACGAAGCCGAGTAAAACACCCCCCTCTCCCTGCATGGCATGAGCCTCCTTGCCAGACACCCGTTGCGCCATCCTGCTTTGGAATATTCCATTACCCGCAAGCGTTTTTTCGTATGTAAGTCTACATTGTACAGGCCTTGCCATGGCCGCAGATAAAGGAGGCATTCCATGAACCCCCGAGTGTTTATGGTGCTGGTCGCTCTTTCCGCCGCCGGCGCGCACGCCGGCCAGGAATATACCATCGATACCGCCCACAGCCAGATCGGCTTTTCCGTTAAACATATGGTCATTTCCACCGTGTATGGCACCTTCTCCGAGTATACCGGCAAAATTCTTTATGATGCTCAGGACATTACCCAATCCTCGGTCGAGGGTGTGATCAAGGTCGCCAGCATCAACACCGCCAACGCACGGCGCGACGCGGACTTGCGCAGCGCCAGTTTTTTTGATGTCGCCACCTGGCCGGAGATCCTCTTCAAAACCAGAAAGATCGAGAAAAAAGGCGATCACTATCTCGCCTGGGGCGATCTCACCATGCATGGCATCACCCGCGAAATCGCTCTCGATTTCGAAATCACCGGCAAAATCACGGACAGCGGCGGCCATGAACGCATCGGCCTCACGGCCACGGGAACCCTCAAACGCATGGATTTCGGCATCACCTGGAATGCCAAGCTCGATAACGGCGGCGTCGTGGTCAGCGATGAGGTCAACCTCCGCATCGACGCCGAATTCGTCAAAAAAGAGTGACCCTTCTCCGCGCGAATTCCCGGCTGTGCCGATTTCCCGGAACATTCCCCGCCCGCTTGCGTAAGCTATAATTGCTTATGCAAAAATCAGTACCCTGCAGTGTAAAAAAAGGCAACGAATTCGTTGCCTTTGTGCTATGAATTGAGTATACTTAATTCTAAATAGAGGACTTAACCTCGGGGCACAAAGACCATGGCGGACCTGAAGAACCTGGGAAAAAAAGCCATCTCCGTTTTTTGGCGCGAAAAGGAAACCGCGCCGCAAGATTTGGGACCAGACCTGGCACCGAATCTGGGCCCAACCCTATCCCCGCCCCTCAATCCTGCCCCCATCCCACCCCTCGCCACCGGACCGGCGACGGCCGCGGCGGATTCCTCCTTTTTCAGGGAGATCGAGCAGGAGATGGGTAAAAAAATGCCCTCGGCCTTCGCTGAGTTCAACCTTCAGCTAGCCGACCTCACGGACAAGTTTCCCGCTCTCGACCAGGCCACCCGCGACCAGCTCGCCTTTCATGCGGCCCAAACCGCCCTCAAGGCGCGCCAGCAGGATCTCAACGTCGCCCACGTGCTCCAGGCTCTCGATGCGGTGATCAAAACCCTTCGTCAGGAAGAGGCGGAATTCACCACCCAAAACGAGGAAGGCTTCAAGCAGAAACTGGCCGGCGTGCGGCAAAAGATCACTGATCTCAAGCAGGGCATCAGCAGCCGCGAAAACCGCCTCGTCGAAATCCAGAACGAACTCGACGCCTTCATTGCCGCCCGCACCGAAGAAAAAAAACGCCTGGAAAATGAAAAATCCCAGCTCCTCTCCGACCAGCTGGTGACGGAAAACGAGATCAGCCAGATCGAACAAAAGAAACGCGAACGCGAAGCCAGTTTTCACAACGCGCTGGAACGCCATCAGCAGAATTTTACGGCCCTGCGCGAACGATTGGCGACCAACCTGCAAAAACTCAACAAGTAACGGAGGATTCCATGAGCGATATGCCCACCCTGCCGGGCGCAGACAAGGTTTCGAGCTTCGTATCGAAAAAAGAGACCACCATCGGACGATTCGGACTCTTCCTCGTCGCTATCGGCCTGGCCGCCGGATTTTATGCCGTCTCCCCTTACCTGATCACCCTGCTCGGCCGCGCCATCACCCTGACCAGTAGGGCCATGGTCCTCGGCGGCCTCATGGCACTCGCCGCCCTGATCTGGTGGGTGGTCTCGAGCAAACAATTTCGCTCGATCCTCTGGTTCTGGCGCGCCAAGTTCTACCGCTGGTTCACCGGCCTGCTGATCAAAAGCGGACCGCTCGATGTGATCTACGCCTATGTCAATGAGTATCTCGGCGAAAAACTCGAGACGATCCAGAGTGCCGCCGACCGTGTCTACGGCATCCGTAACGGCATCAAGAGCAATATCGAAAACTATGAGAGCCAGATCCGCGAACGCATCAAACAGGCCGATGCCCTCAAGGACCGCTTCTTCGCCAAGGGCGCCTGGACCGATGAGGACAAACGCTTCCAGTTCCAGAAGATCAGCAGCGAAGCCGGCATGCTGCAATCGAATCTCGAAAAGTCAAAAAAGCGCTATGAACGCGCCGAAAAGTATTGCGAGATCATGAAAAAAATGCAGCAGGCCTTCGAATTCTACCGCGACAAAACCAAATTTTTCGCCGACACCCTGGCCGCCGACTACAACGAAGCCCAGGCCATGGCCAAAGCCACCCAGGCGACCTCAAGCGTCCTCGGCGGTGATGCCCACAGCAACATCTATGAAATGTCGGTCAAATATGTCCAGGGCCAGATCGCCCTCTTCACCGGTCAGGTCGACCGTTTCATGCAGGTCGCACCCCAGTTCCTCGCCGAACCCGAGCTCAACGATATGGTCAGCGAGGACGCGATGATGAAAACCCTCGATCAGTGGGACACCGCCAGCGATCAGCTGCTGCAGCAGGCCGAGGACATCGGCAAAGCCGGACAGGCACTCTCTACCGGCGATCCCGCCCAGGCGGTGGCCCTCGTCACTGCCGGCGATAAACGCGAACTGGTGCCCATCATGCCCGCCAAATCCGCGGGCGAGGACGATAAGAAAAAATACAGCTGGTAGTCCGATAGAACCCTCCGGCTGGCTGCGCGCCTTGCAAATCAGGAGGCTTGCCAGCACCGGAGAATGAACCGATTCCAAGATACAAGGAGCATACCATGGCCGACCAACCCTTTGGTGCCACCCCGAGCAAAGGCGGACTGACCTTCTTTGCCAAATTTCTCATTGGCCTGCTGATCATCGCCGCCGTCGGCTTCGCCGCCTGGAAATTCCTGCCCGAAGGTAGCAGCAAACAGGAGCTGCGGGTACACCTGGTGACCTACTCGGGCATGACCCCCGGGCCCTATTTCAACAACGGCATGAGCCCCAACCCCGATTCGCGCTACAAAAAGGAGTACGGGCTTAATGTCAAATTCACCGTCATCGATATCCTCTCCGACGCTATTCAGGCCTGGAAAACCGACCAGGTCGATGTGGTCGTGCTCACTGTCGACTCCTATCCGATCGGCCTGCAGGAACTGCTCACCTACAAGCCGCGCATTTTCTATCTGACCGACAAATCCCAGGGCGCCGACGTGATCATCGCTTCGCCTGCGGTTAAATCGGTTGCCGATCTGGCCGGCCGCAAGGTGGGCTACGTCCCCGGCTCGCCCTCCCAGTGGCTGCTGATCAATATGCTCAAAGCGGCCAACATGACGCTCAAGGATGTCAAGGCGATCGAATTTGTCGAGGTTCCGCAGGTTTTCAAGGCGTTCGAAGTCGGCCAACTCGATGCCGCCGTGGGCTGGTCTCCCGATGATATCGCCGCGCGCGAACGCGTCCCCGGCGCCCATGTGCTCAAGAGCACCAAGGAGGCATCGGAGATGCTCTTCGGCATCATGTTCGCCAAGCAAGAGCTGATCGAAAAACGCCACACCGATCTCCAGCATTTTGTCGAAGGCTGGATGAAAGGGGCCGCGGAACTCAATGTCGATCAAAGCGCCCGCCGCCGCGCCGCCAGTATCATGACCGCCGGGTACAGCGGCACGACCGAAGAGTACTGGCTCGATACCTTCGGCAACCTCCGCTTTGCCACCTACGGGGACAACGTCGCCTTCTTCGGTCTCAATCCCTCCTTCAAGGGGGTGACCGCGGAGATGGTCTATGACGAGGCCCGCCAGGCCTACAGCGAGCTTGGCCTGGCCTCTCCCAACCTGCCGGGCTGGCGCAACGTCTCCGATGTGAGCCTGGTGCAGGCGATTCAGCTCACCGGCGCGGCGAATGCCGCCCAGGCACCGGCATCCTTCACGCCGCCGACATCGGAGATGTACACCAGGACCGCTGTGGCCACCAAGAATGTGCGGGTCAATTTCGGTTTCAACTCGGCCGTGCTCGAACCCCTCGAGGCCCTCAAGTTGAAGAACGAATATGGCCAGATCGTCGCCATGAACGCGAGTTCGCGCTTCCGCATCGTCGGCCACACCGACAATGTCGGCGGCCGTGAATACAACATCGACCTGTCACGCCGCCGTGCCAAGGCCATCGTCGAATTTTTCGTCGACACTTACGGCCTGAGCCGCAACCAGTTCATCTTCGACGGCAAGGGACCCGATCAGCCGATCGCCACCAATTCAACCGAAGAAGGCAAGGCGCTCAACCGCCGCGCCGAGTGCTCGCTGCTTTAATCCGTCCCGGATCAAGCCGGCTGCCACAGGGGCCGGCTTGATCCGCAGGATCTCCGGCCGCTCGGCGGCATCGATCCCACTCCATCCCGGAGGCACCATGTCATCCCCATTGTTCGAGCTGCGCGGCGAACTGCCCAAAAGTCAGAAAATCCAGATCGCCATTCTCGGTGCCGCAGTCATCATCCTCTTCTGGTGGCTGGCGGTTCGCCTGGGCCTTTTCAATCCCAATATCATCCCCTCACCCTTTGCCATTCTCGGGTGCATCCCGGAACTGATCACCCGCGACGGGCTCTTCCACCACCTCGGCCTGACCGTCTTTATGAACGTCACCAGCTGGATTGAGGGCGCCGCCATCGCCTTGCCCATCGGATTTGCCATCGGCCTCTTTCCCCTGCTCAATGCCCTCTTCGGCAGCTATATCACCGCGACGCGCTATATCCCGCTGACGGCTACCATTGTTCTTTTCATGGCGGCCTTCGGCCTCTATATGGTCATGAAGATCCAGTTCCTGACCTTCGCCATCCTGGTCTACCTCATCACCGCTGTCATCTCCCGCATCCAGGAGACGCCGCAGGTCTACGTCGATGCCGTGCGCACTCTCGGGGCCAACACATGGCAGACTATCAAGAGCGTGTTCATCCCCAACGTCCTCTCCCGGGTCTTTACCGATTTCATCAACATCGTCGCCATCAGCTGGACCTATGCCGTCTATGTGGAATTGATCAACAAGCAGGAGGGCGGTATCGGCGCCTTGATCTATAACCTCTACATGCGCCAGAACCAGGTGGAAAAGCTCTATATGCTCATCCTGATCATGGTGGGGGTGGGCTTTTGCTTCGATCTGCTCATGCGCTTCATCGATCGCTTGATCTTCCCCTTTAAATACGCCTGAGGTGGCACCCTATGACTCCCGATTTCACCAACACCAATCTCCCCGATATCATCGAGTTGAAGGAGATCAGCACCAGCTATGATCAGGGCCAAAGCTATATCATCAAGGATTTTAATCTGCTGATCGAGGACATTCCCGACAAGGGCGAGTTCGTGGTGATTCTCGGCAAATCCGGCTGCGGCAAGACCACCATCCTCAATTATATCGCCGGGCTGAAACAGCCAACCTCGGGGCAGGTTCTCATCCACGGCCGCGAGCGCGACCAGTCGGTGCCGATCAGCGTCATCTTCCAGCAGCCCAGTGCCCTCGAGCATTTCACCGTGCTCAAAAACGTCATGCTCCCCCTCCTTTTTAAGGGGGTGCCCAAGGCGGAAGCAGCCGATCGCGCCATGACCATGATCAAGGCGGTCGGCCTCGAAGGCCACGAGAACAAATTCGCCAAGTTCGGCAAACTCTCGGGCGGACAGCTCCAGCGCGTGGTCATCGCCCGCGGCCTCATCGCCAATCCCGGCATTATCCTCATGGATGAGCCCAACCGCGGCCTTGACAATGAGACCGCCCTGCAGATCGACCTGCTCATCGCCGACCTCTGGCAGCGGCTCCAGTCCACCGTCATTCTCGTCACCCACAATATCGACCAGGCCGTCTTTCTCGGAACGGACATCTACATCATGGGGGGCAAGCCGGCCCAATTGGCCCAGTCCTTCAAGGTCGGATTGCCCTGGCCGCGCACCCGCGAGATGAAACGCAGCAAGCCGTTTCTCGACCTCGTCGGCGAGATCGAAGAGTATCTCTACAAGCTGTGACCGGTAAAATACGGCAGCCGGCGACGGCATGCTGCAGTAAACCGCAAAGGCAGGAATGGCATTTCCTGCCTTTTCTGTTATAGCGGGAAAGGACCAGCAAGGAGGCAGCATGACGACCGTCAAACAGCTGTTACAAGGCAAGCCGGCGGGGGTGGCCACGATAACGCCGCAGGCGACAACCCTTGAAGCCCTGCAAAAACTCGCAGAGCTGGATATCGGGGCCCTGATCGTCGTGGAAGGAAAGCAAGTCGTGGGGATCTTTTCGGAACGGGACTATGCGCGCAAGGTGAGCCTGCGTGGCCGGACGACGCGGGAAAGCCAGGTCGGCGAGCTGATGACGCGGCGTGTCTATTATGCCGAACCGGCGCAGAGTATCAACGAGATCATGGCCCTGATGACCGCCAAACGCATCCGCCATTTGCCGGTGCTGGACAAGGGAGAGCTGATCGGGGTGATTTCGATCGGGGATGTGGTCAAAACGGTCATTTCCGACCACGAATTCACCATTCAGCAGCTGGAGAAATACATCACCGGCAGCTACGGCCCTGAGGTCTAGCGTTCAGGGCACGCGGGAGTCGAGACCTGCCCGGGCATTGGTCTGCCAGAGGGTAAAATCGGCATCGGTGACCACCCCATCACCGTTGAGGTCCTCGAGATAATAGCCGGCCGCCGGGGCGGCGAGCTTTTTCTTGTACCAGAGGAGGTAGTCCTTGCTGGTGATGTGGCCGTCCTGGTCGATATCGCCGGCAGGCATGACATAGCGGCCGATGCTGAGGGTGCCGCCGCCGCCATAATACTGGCTGGCAGCGCTGCCAAAATCGAAGGTGGAAACGGTGGTCACCAAGCTCTGCGCCGCCGCACTCATGACCGCCGCATGGTTGCGGTGGCGCAGGACGATCCAGTAGCTCCCGGTCGGGACGCCCAGAGTAAGGTTAGAGGTGACGCCGTCCAGTTCAGCGAGAGCGCCGTCGGTGCGCAGCAAATAGGACTGCCGGTAGACCGCCGCGCCGCTGGGCGAGGTGCGCAGCTCGAGCAGGATCCAGTCGGCGATGTTCGTCGGCATACTGCTGGCGGTGCGCGGGGCCTGGGGGTAGGGGGAGGTCAAGGGGAGGCGGCCGTCCATGGCCAGGGTATTGTTCATCCCGCCGGTGATGTTCCAGCCTTCCAGGCGGTTGACGATCCGGGCCTTGGCGGCGTTGGCGGGATTGAAAACGATGATCTGGCCGCCCTGGGAGGTTAAGGGCAAATGCGTATTATCAGTGCCGGTTAAACTCACACCCGAGATGGAGATGATATAGGTTCCAGCCCCTCCTGTGGCCGTACAGGTCATCTGCATGACCGCCCCGGTATGGCCCAGAAAATTGGCGTTTGGCGAAGCAAAACTGATAAATCTCCAGTCGCCTGTCGGCTGTATAAAGCAATACAGTGAATGGGTTTGTTTACGGTCCGCAAGTGCACAAGAGGAACCATCAAAGGAGAGCCCCGCCGGCAACTTTATGTCCAGTTGAAAACCCCTGAACACATCTTCATTGGTCACATCGATATAGACGATCACCGTCTGGCCCGTTGAATAAAAGGCATCCCGCACCTGGAGGAGATTGGTGCCTGCCGCCGCGTTGTGCGGGCCCGCCAGCAGCAAGAGCCCCGCAACCCCACCCAGCTTGCCAAACCGCTGCAATATCTTCATAGCCTATCCCACCTTAAAAAGTGCTCCTGTTCAGCCCGAACCCCGGGCTTGGCTGCCTGACCAAAGCCAGTCTGCATACTATAATACGGAAAAAACGTCCATTTGGGGAAAAACCGCGGCATCATCGGCTGGCCCGCGGTGGTAGCGAGATGGAAGTTTTAGGAAAAACCGCGGCATCACCGGCTGGCCCGCGGTGGTGGCGAGATGGAAGTTTGGGGAAAAACCGCGGCAACCCCGGCTGGCCCGCGGTGGTGGCGAGATGGAAGTTTGGGGAAAAACCGCGGCAACCCCGGCTGGCCCGCGGTGGTAGCGAGATGGAAGTTTGGGGAAAAACCGCGGCAACCCCGGCTGGCCCGCGGTGGTAGCGAGAGGGAAACTCAATGAATTGGAGAAAATTATCCCGGCCGGTATGAGCGGCGTCACAATTTTCCTTTTATTCTGCCCTTCCCGCACCGGCGCAAGGTGTCAGGTGGGAACAAGATTTCGGGGGGTACACGGCGCAAGAGGTCAGGTGGGAACAAGATTTCGGGGGGTACACGGCGCAAGGTGTCAGGTGGGAACAAGATTTCGGGGGGTACACGGCGCAAGAGGTCAGGTGGG
>Ga0116170_10000070_pt1 | contig 92943 bp, 75 predicted proteins | sample AD_JPNHW1_MetaG_FD_89797 | JGI IMG/M metagenome (GOLD analysis project Ga0116170, IMG submission 89797) | Active sludge microbial communities of municipal wastewater-treating anaerobic digesters from Japan - AD_JPNHW1_MetaG | ecosystem: Engineered > Bioreactor > Anaerobic > Digestate | place... | reverse complement strand
TGGCCCGTATCGCTCTGCAGGCCGAAGCCGATGTCATCATTCTCGGTGGCATGGGTCTGAAATATGATGAATACCTGTTCTTTAAAAACCGCCTCGAAGAAGGCGGCGCCATGAACCGCACCATCATGTTCATTCATACCGCATCTGACCCGGTCGTCGAATGCCTGCAAACACCAGATATCGCTCTGACCGTTGCCGAACAGTTCGCTGTCGAAGGCAAAAGAGTGCTGGTGCTGCTTACAGATATGACCAACTTTGCCAACGCCCTCAAAGAAATCTCGATCACCATGGAACAGATACCTTCTAACCGCGGTTACCCGGGCGATCTTTATTCACAGCTCGCCTCACGCTATGAAAAAGCCGTTGTTTTTGAAGAAGGCGGCTCTATTACCCTGATGGCCGTTACCACAATGCCAGGCGATGACGTTACTCACCCGGTTCCAGATAATACTGGCTATATCACCGAAGGCCAGTTCTATCTCAAGGGCGGTGTTATCGACCCATTCGGCTCGCTCTCGCGCCTTAAACAGCAGGTTAACGGCAAAACCCGCGATGACCACCGCGCCATCATGGATGGCTGCATTCAGCTCTATTCAAAATGCCGCGAAACCCGCGAAAAACGCGCCATGGGCTTCGAAATGTCCGACTGGGACAACAAACTCCTCAAATACGGCGAAAGCTTTGAAAGCCGCATTATGAGCTTCTCTGCCAATGTCGGGCTGTTCGATGCCCTGCAGCAGTGCTGGGAAATTCTTGCCGAACACTTTGAACCCCGCGAAACCGGTATCAGATCGAATCTGTGTGACCAGTTCTGGCCCAAAAAACAATAGCGAGGCGTTATGGCTGAAAAAATCAAAAAAACCAGGCCCGAATTGCTGCGTCAGCGGCGACAGCTTGGCATGTTCCAGCGGTTTCTCCCGACCCTGGTATTGAAAAAACAGCAGATACAGTCTGAAATTCTTAAGGTCCGGGGCGAACGCCTGCTGCTCGACCGCCAGATGGCCGAAAAAATACGTCTGAGCGACAGCTGGGCCTTACTTTTCAGTGAATCGCTGCCCGGCCCGCTCACCAGGCTGGTCAGGGTTAAAAATATTCAGCGCGGCCTGCGTAATGTTGCCGGTATCAAACTGCCGATAGTTGCCGGTGTTGAATACGAAATCAGCGATTTTTCGCGTCTGAGCACCCCCCCGTGGGTTGATGCCGGTCTCGATTTCGTTAAAGAACTTCTCGAATTGCGCGAAAAGGTCAGAATTCTTCACGAACAGGAAGAAATTCTGCAGAAAGAACTGCGCAAAGTCACCCAGAGGGTGAACCTCTTCGAAAAGGTCAAGATCCCCGAGGCTAAAGAAAATATTCGTCTTATTCGCGTTAACCTTGCTGAAGAACAGACGGCAGCAGTTGGCAGATCGAAGATTGCCAAGGGCAAATCGAAAAGTTGAGAAGGAGAATTAAATGATCGTTCAAATGAAAAAACTTCTTCTCGCGGCTCGCAGCACCGAACGCGAACAGGTGCTTGAAATTCTGCGGCAGGCAGCAGTCGTGCATGTCGCCCCGGCCGAACCCGAGCAGGTCAAAGTGCCAGGTTCGCTTGGCGAGGCAATCGACGCCTGCGGTCGTGCCCTGAATATTCTCGCGCAGATTGAGGTCGCCGGCGGCACCGATCAACTGGCTTCACCCGGCACCCCAACACGGCTTGTTGAAGAAACCCTCAGCCATAACCACGAAGTTTCCCTCTGCAAAGACCAATTCCTGATGCTGAACCGGCAACTTGAAGAAATCAGACCCTGGGGCAATCTGGGCCTTGAAGATCTAGCCTGGCTCAAGGCTGAAGGTCTGCATATCAGCTTTATGAAAGGCCCTTCCAAGGCTGAATTTTCCATTGATGCTGATGCTGTGCTCTGGGTTTATTCTGTCGATTCAGAAGCAGTTTTTCTTGCGGTATCGCGCCAGGCAATCCCACTTCCTGAAGGCTTTGTTGAAATGACCCCCCCGGCCCATGAGTCTTCTGAGATTCTCGAAGAGATTCAGAACTGTCAGCAGAAGCTGCATGACCATCAACAGGCCCTGCAAAGTCTGGCCATGCGCCGCGAAGACCTCGAAAAACACCTCACGAAGCTGCTTAACCGCAAGCGCTACGCTGAAGTTGAATCTGGCGTGCATAACGCCGAAGAAATTTTCGTGCTGGCCGGCTGGTGCCCCGAAGACAAACAGACCAGCCTGCATAAAGCATTCGAAGAAGCTGAAATCAGCGTTGGTATTGACTTTTCAACGCCTGCTGATGACGAAATTCCGCCCACCATGCTCGCTAACCAGCCATGGGCTGAAAGTATTCAGCCGATGTATGATTTCATGGGCATGACGCCCAGTTACAACGAGCCTGATGTCAGTGCCATTTTTCTGTTAACCCTGACGGTGTTTGCCTCTTTTCTGGTTGCTGATGCCGGTTACGGGTTAATGGTTCTTCTGCCGCTGTTGATCGGTTATAAAACTCTGGTTGCCCGGGGCGTCGATGGCAAATTGCTGCGGCTGGGCATGTTTCTTTATGGCGGCGCCACCATCTATGGGGTTCTCACCAATACCTGGTTCGGGCACACCTTTCGCCTGGTTGAAGCTTACCAGTTCAACCCCGAAAGCCCCGAAGGCTCGTTCATACTTCAGGGCCTGTGCCTGTTCATCGGTATTATTCACCTGACAGTTGGGCATCTCATGAAGATCGCCCGCCGCAAAATCGATCTCACCCTGCTCTCTGAGATTGGCTGGGTAATGTTTCTCTGGGGCATGTACGGGCTGATCTGTCAGATGCTGCTTGGCAAAAGCTTTGTTATGCCTGCCAGCTGGTCGATTCCGTTGTTCAAAGTCTCAACTGTGCTTATTTTTGCCTTTACGGCACCTTCATTTAACATTTTCAAGAGCATCATGGCCGGTTTTACCTCGATGCTTATGAATGCCTCGGCCGCTTTTTCTGACATTCTCAGCTATATCCGTCTCTGGGCAGTCGGTCTGGCAGGCGGCAAACTCGCAGCCGCCTTCAACAATATCTCTGCCATGCTGCCGGCAGTAAACCTGTTTGGTCTGGCGTTGCCGTTGCTGCAGATTCCGCTGCTGATCGTCGGCCACCTCGGAAACATGATTCTCGGGATTATCGGGATTCTGGCGCATGGTGTGCGTCTGAACCTGCTGGAGTTTTCGAATCATCTTGAGCTTGACTGGGCTGGGCACAAGTATGAACCATTCAAAGAAATAAAGTGAATAAAGGAGTTTAAGTATGCTGATGCTCATGTCTTTTGTTGGTAAATTGTCTCTTGGTCTGATAATGCTGTTCGGCGGTCTCGGCAGCGCTATGGGGATTCTGGCGGCCGGCACTGCTGCGTGCGGTGGTTGGGGTAAAGAAGGCAAAGAAGGCAAACCGCTTTCGGGCAAATTTGTCGGCCTGGTTGGTATGCCCGTCAGCCAGACTCTTTATTGTATGATTCTCGTAATTCTCATGGAACCGTTTGCGCATGTTCCTGAAAATGGCCCGATTCTCTTCGGCATCGCCATTGGGGTGGGTTTCTGCGAAATGATTTCGGCCTGGGTTCAGGGTATCGAAGGCGCAGCCGGCGTAAGATGTCTTGTTGAAAACGGCGGCAAAGGTTTTGGTAATATCGTCGTCGCCATGGGCGTCGCTGAATCAGTCGGTCTGTTCGCCCTGGTCAGCGGTATTCTCATTCTGAATTCAAAAGTGATGATCGCAGTAGCTGAAACCGCAGCAGCAGTGGCTCCGGCGATTGCCCCCTGATTATTTTTTAATCATAAACCCAAAAGCACACCCGCAACCTGGTTGCGGGTGTGCTTTTTAACGATCAGGCACTGGCTGGCTTTGGTTCATCTTCAATTGGCAGGCGGTTTTTCAGGGCCTTGAGCCATGCGAGAAATTCTTCGGCTTCCTGGCCAATCAGACTGGTAAGCTCGAGGGCGTCGTGCCCCGAATAATGACACAGGGCGAATTCAGTGAGAATGCTCAGCATGCCTGCGTAGCTGAACAGCTCTACCAGCCGGTTATAGATGGCACGATAACGCTTCGCCCGCGCCATGGTTTCAGCAGGTGTCTCCCGTTGCCGCTTCCAGATTCTTTCGCCGAGCGAAGGCTGATTTAAAAGCAATAATCGCAGGCAAGTCTTGCCACGCGGCGCTCTGGCCCATATATAGAGAATGTCGAGCATGGCGGTAATGCGCTCGTTTCTGTCTTCAGCATAAAGTTTTGGCAAAATTTCGGTCAGGTCACGCTTGCGTAGCGTGAAACGCTGGCTGAACTTGGCGCTGCCCTCGATAAAACCGGCCACCACATCAGACCAGAACTTGGCCTGAACGATGCTTGGTATGCCGATCAGGTTGCCGGCCGGAGAAAAAATCGTTGCAAACGGCCACGAGAGCACCGACCGGAAAAAATTGGCCTTGATGACACTGCGGTCGAAATTGCGCAACCGGTTGTGCAGCGAAATGTAGCAACCGTTGGCGATACAGATAAAAAAGAATTTTGTGCTTTCGAAGAGCATGCCGGCTTTTAAATAGGGCCACAGCAGGTCAAAATTGTTTTTTACAATGCCCATGATCGGTACGCTGAACCCGGTCCAGAAGAGCGACTGGTAGGCATTGTCAAAGTTAACATTGTGCAGTCGCCACCGCTTGAAGTCTGTGCCAGAGGAGGCGACCAGATCAACCAGAACATTGCGGTAAAAGGTAATGAAGAACCAGATCGATGCAAAAATTACCCCGGTAATCAGTTCAGAGTCAAACTGGTGGGCTACCATCCAGTAGAGGGCGATGGCAAAACCCACCGACAGCCGAAAAAGATTCTTCAGATCAGGGTTCAGGTATCGCCAGAATCTCGAAAAATCGATCAGCTCGATGGCCCGCTCATCGCCAACCTTGTTCTCGAGAGGCGGCAGTTGTTTGCCCATGCAGATGATCGTTTCCTGGTCACTGTCTTCGTGCGGCAGGTCTTGCGACCACCGACCCTGATTGATGATCAGGTTGCTGATCGGCCTGGGCAGCACAAAATGCTTCTCGAGAAATTCTTTGCGGATCGCCGGGGAAATCATCGAGGATCTGATGAAACCCATACCCGGAATCAGCTTGTTGCGCCCGCTAGAATCGCTGCCGCAGGTCGGAATGATGGCTCTGGTTTCGGTGATCGAGCAGGCGCGCGTCAGCGCTTTTTCAGAAAGACCTTTGATGTCTTCCTGTTCGAGAAAACTACGCAATTCTGAGATTGGCCGGTTATTGAGGCAAAAAATAAACTTGTTGAAAACGATCAGGTCGGAGGGGTTGCGTGCCGCGCTGTCACGCAGGTTCATCGTTTCGAGGTGCGTAATGTAGTGCGCGTACTCGATAACATGTTTAATAGCATTCTTCAGGCCTAACCCGATCGGGTGAATCATGACGATTTTGCCGGGCAGACTGTGCAACTGTTCGAGAATTGGCAACTCATCGGTGAATGAGCTGTCGTAATCAACGCTGCTGCGTGAGGCCAGATACTTGCCTGCCAGATCGGCACGCGACAGATGCCGGTAGGTTTCGCGGCATTCCTGATAACGGGCATGAATGGCATCCAGTTCCCATTGGCTGAAATTGCCCTGCAAAAAGCGCTTTTCGCCAGCCATTGCCTGGGTTTTATAAAACAGCACCCGGTTAAGAAAAACTTTGTTGAAACGCTCGAACAATAGCTCGCTGAGATGCTCGCGTGACGGTTGACCAAAAGCGACAATCTTCTGCAACTCTGGTTCGGTGAGTGGCGCGAACCAGCAGGGGCTGTCACTCGAAAAATCTTCGTTCAGCTTCGGCAGATGAATCTCATTGAACTGTTTGACCACCGAAACTATAGATTGATAGCGCTTTTCGATGTTTTTTTTCAGGCCGGCCCTGAAGTCAGCCAATTCAGACTGTTTGTCACGTAGAAAAGTGAAAAAGTCGCGGCTGCGCCTGAACATCGGCGGGACATAAATGTAATGTCGCCGGTTGCCGCATGGCCCGACGCTGAATTCAATGCCAATATCAACAGAAATGCCGAGGATTTCGCCGGCGGTAATTGCTTCACTGATCATGCGCTCTTCGTCGATGGCGTTGTAGAGCAGAGTGATTCTTGACAGGCCTTTGACAAAAGAGTCGATGAGTACCCGGGTCGGCGTCTTGCGCCCTTCGGTGAGCGAATCGTGAACGTGGTCGTCCCAACCGAGATCGAGGGCTTTCAGTGGCTTGCCCTCTTCTGGAACCTCGATCATGCCCTTGTCTTTAAGAAAACCCCTGATGACAGCCTCGTGACCGAACGAAGCCTTGCCGAAATCCGCCACGAATTCCATCTGGCGACGCCGGTCGCCATGTGCTTTTATCGCTTCCTTGATGAGATAAAGCTGAATGCGGGCCGTATTGATCGGCATGGTGACCGTCTTGGCATGCATTGATTGCTCCATCAGGGTGCGCAATGCCTGCAACCGGGTTTCACAAAATTCAGGGGCGTGCAACCGGGTAATGATGATGTAGGCTTCGGCCATGCTCAGGCGTCGTTTGACAAATTCGCGGCAGAAACCGCCCGGGTGTGACGCGTAACGGTTACCAAGCTTGATTGGTGGTTCTTCTAGAGTCTGATTCAGTTTATCAACTATGTTGCTGATCTCGTCATTAAAACTGACCAGATGAACGAGGTCGTTCAAAACCGGTTTGACGAGGTTGGTGAGTCTGTGTGACCTGAACAATTTCCTTGCCTGCCTGTATTGTATTTCTTTGCTAACGAAAAAATGTTGCCCGGACTTCTGGGCAACATTTTTGCTCAAACAGTAATTATAAGCCCACCCGCAAAATTTGTGCAACTCAAATTATCGGGTTAAACAGACCCGGCTGATATGCCGGGCCGTCGAACAGACTATGTTTTGTTTTTGCATGGTTCAATAAACACAAGTGGCTTTTGATGCGAGTTATAAAACTCACCGTGAATTGCTGTCGGGGTTCCCTTTGGGTAAAAGGCCGGGCGGGTGGACCTGTAAGACTTTGTGTTTGTTTGGTTTGATTACTGTGCCGGGCCTTCTGGTGCGTGGCTTCGCGCTGGGCGTTTTTTGTACTGTGGCAAACTTTACCGGCTGTGTTATACTCAAAAAAAGCTGATTTTCAGGAGTGCCGAACAATGGGGCGACTTTTTGGAACCGACGGTGTAAGAGGCCTTGCCAACCGCTTCCCTCTCGATGGACATACCGCTTATCGCATTGCTCAGCTTGCCACAAGGCAGCTGTTGCTTAACCATAAAAAGCAGGGTCGACCGGTTTTTATTGCCAAAGATTCCCGCCGCTCGGGCGATATGCTCGAACATGCGGTGGCGGCCGGTGTTGCCTCGATGGGTGCTGAAGCCAGGTTGCTTGGGGTCATTCCGACTCCGGCCGTGGCCTATATTACCCGTGAACTGCAGGGGCTTGGCGGCGTGATGCTAAGCGCTTCACATAATCCATTTGCCGATAACGGTATTAAAATATTTGGCCCTGATGGCTTCAAGATCAGTGACAAAATCGAAGAAGCTATCGAAAAAGAACTGGTCGCTAACAACCGCCTCGATATGCCTACCGGCGCCGATGTGGGCACCATAAATTCCGATGACGCGTCAATTTCATTCTGGTTGAGCAATCTGGCACGCCTGGCCGGCGAGAACGTCGGTTCGCGAAAGCTTAAAATCGCTCTCGATTGTGCCAACGGTGCGATAGCCCGCTGGGCGCCGAAGTTTTTTTCCGACCTCGGCTACAGCGTCGATGCTATTGGCGTTAACCCTGATGGTATCAATATCAATGAGGGGGTCGGTTCGACCCATATCAACGCTATTATTGAAGTCATGAAACGCGAACACTTCGATGTTGGCTTCGCTTTCGATGGCGATGCCGACCGGGTAATCGCCGTGTCAGGCGAAGGCGATATTATTGATGGCGATTTTATTCTCGCCATTACCGCCAAATACCTCAAAGACCGCGAAAAATTGCCGGGCAATGCCCTGGTTACCACGGTTATGGCCAATCTGGGCCTCGATCTGGCCATGCGCAACCACGATATCAAGGTTTTTAAAACCAGGGTTGGCGACCGTTTTGTTCTCGAAGAAATGCAGAAGATTCAGGCCATTGTCGGCGGTGAACAGAGCGGCCACATTATTCTCGCCGAGCATGCCACGACTGGTGATGGTCTGCTGACCGCCTGCAACCTGCTGCGCATCATGCGTGAAACCGGCGCTTCGATCAAAGAATTGAGCGGCGTCATGAGCAAGCTGCCGCAGGTGCTGGTCAATATTCGCGTCAAAAGCAAGAATTTCGATAATATACCCGAAATCGTCGATATGATTCGCGACACCGAAAAGAAACTCTCAGGGCGCGGCCGGGTGCTCGTCAGATCGTCGGGCACCGAAGACCTCGTCAGGGTTATGGCTGAAGGGCCAGATGAAGTCGAAATCAAGGGCCTGGTTGACAGCATCGCCCGAACTATCTCCTGCCACCTTTGCTGAGCAACATGAACAATCTGCTGCAAAAAACGGCCCTCCTTCTGATGCTGGCAGCAATGATCGTGCTGGCTGAAGGCTGTTGTAACCGCAGCGTTTCAACCCCTGAAGCAGTGCGTCAGCAGGGGCAGACATCGATTCAAACGCCAGTGCCGGGTCAGCAACCTGTCGGGTCTGCCACCGTCGTTGAGCGCCCGGCTGACATTCTTGAAAATACCGGGTTAAACTACTCGATCGATGGCCAGAAGAAATCCGCGAAGGCAGGCAGTCGAGTCGCCGGTGGCGCCTTCGAAAAGCAGTATCTGCATGGCGTCGAACTCATGGAAAAGGGTGAGTTCACCCAGGCCATCGAACTGTTCGATGAGTTGATTAAACGCTACCCCAATACCGAAGAAGCAAGCATTGCCGAGTTGTGTATCGCCGAGTTGTATTTCCGCAACAAGTCAAATGACCGGGCTATGCAGGCATACGAGCGCATTGTCGCCAATTACCCCCAGTCGCACGCCGCCGAAAACGCCCGCGCTGGTATTGCCTACCTGAAGAATTTCCAGCAATACGAGCAGGAATACGTTTCTCCAGACGTTGAAGCACGCAAAAGGCGGGGCTACTGATGAACAGGGCAGGCAAAATTTTCAGGCGATCCGGGCAGGGCTTCTCACTCATCGAAGTTCTGCTGGCCTCTTTTATTATCGGGGTAGGGGTCGTGCCGGTGCTTTTGATGTTTATCACCAGTACCCGCACCGTCGAGAAGGGTGGGGTGCTCCTTGAAGCTTCGATTGCCGCCCAGAATATCATTGACCGCGCTCGCAGCGACTCCTTCCTCTGGAAATCCGTGCCCGTAACCCTCGTTATTCCCGATAAAGAATTTCCAGAATTTAGTATTCCCGAAGCTTTTGCCCGTAAATACCAGGCATCCGGTACTCTGTCTGTTGAAAGCGCGCCTGGCCACACAGTTCTTGGCACCGGCGCCAACGAGACCAACCTTCTGCAACTGACTGTAATTCTCACCTGGATTGAAAACGGCATGCCAAAAGAGTTCAGATTGCTGACTTATCGGGCAAACACCAATTCAGTGAACCTTAAAACCTCGGCAAACCTTTAAAATGACCAGAAAATCCGGCTTTACTCTGATTGAAATGAGCGTTTCGGCACTGATTATCGCTTTGATCGTGCTGACGCTCATCATGGTGTTTCGCAGCAACCTGGCAACCTTTGCCTGGGGCCAGAAACACATGGAATTCAACCAGCGCATCCAGCTCGTGATGAAGCAGATTTTCACCGATTTCAAACAGATCAACCCCATCCTGAAACAAGATGAAAACGGCCATCTCTACCTGCAGGGCGAAAAAATCGGCGATCTTTTTCCGAATCTGATCACTATCTATGATAAAGATAAAAAGCCCGAAAATGGCGGCGAAGAAGTAGTTTTCTTTCTCACCTCGCTGCGTGATCTCACCCGTCGCGACCGCGTTCGCTACTTTCTTGAAAAAGGCGAACTGATACGAGAAACCCAGGATTATAACGGTACTCTTAAACGCAAAGCCATTGCCGAAAAGGCATCTGATCTTCAGTTTACCGAAGATTCCGGCGATATCAGGCAAATACACGTTAAGTTTCTGCTCGCTGACCCGACCACCCCCGGAAAAACCGAAAAAATTGATTTCGCAGTGCGCCTCGAAACCGACCTCGTCTGCGTTAAAACGGTGAAAGAATATGATTAATAACCAACGCCAGGGCTTTATTGCCATGACCGCCCTCATCATGCTGGTCATTTTCGGTATTCTCGGCGTTGCCTACTGGCTGAGTTCACGCCTGAGCACTGACATGATTTTAGTTGAATCCCAGCGCATCAAGGCAAGAAATTTTGCCCAGGCTGCCGTCGAAAAGGTTAAGATTAATATATGCAATCAGTATAACATGAACAATCACAATCTGGCCTACCCGGCCAAATACACCACTGACCGCATCGATAAAGAATACAACATGGAGTTTGCCGATGGCGAATTCAAGGTGGTGAGCGTTAAGCCATACGAAGACGGCAATCGCAGCTATTATAATGTTCCGCATCATGCAAAGGGCGTTCTGATCGGCAACTACGACATCTGGGAAGTAACCACCCAGGGCATCGCGAAACCGACCGGCGTTATCGCAGAACTGCGTGCCCTTGTTAAAATTTATCGTGACCATATCGTCTACTGAACCAGGAGGTAATGCCATGCCCGGCAGATCAGTTTTTATCAAAGCCAGCCTTGGGGCCGGTCTATTTCTGGCCGCGGGTTTGTTGCTTCTGGCGCCCGGTGTTGCCTCTGCCCAGGGGTTTCCGGGGTTTGAGGCTCAGGTGCATGGCGACGTCTATGGCCAGCCAAAAATAATTGAAGATTTCGATGGTGATGGCAAAAAAGACATCATTTTTGGGGCCACCGATGGAAAAGTGCATATTTTTTCGTCGACCGGCCGCGAGATTTTTAGGCCGCCCTACTGGCCGAAGCAAACCGGCGGGCCGATTCTTGCCGAAGTGCAACTCGCCGATCTCGACAATGACGGTGGTTCCGAAATCGTCGTTGCCTCTCAAGATGGCAAAGTCTATTGCCTCAATGCCTTGGGCCGCGAAAAGTGGGTTCTCGACACCCGTGGCAAAATTCTTGTCTCGGCCCCTGAGATCGCCGACGTTGACGGCAGCGGTGAGCGCAATGTTTTTGTTGGCTCGAAATCTGGCACCGTCAGTCGTGTCGATGCATCTGGCCACCTCCTCTGGGAAGTCCGCATGAACTCATCAGTGTCGGCAGCCGTAGTTGCCCGCGATCTGAATGGCAATGGCGTCAAAGAAATCATCTGCAAAGATGACAGCGGCAAAGTGATGATTCTTAACGAGACCGGCGCCCAGGCCAGGGGCTGGCCACAAGATACTGCCGCGAATATGACCTGGCCGTTCAACGTTGATGCCGGCGATATCGACGGCGATGGCATAAAAGAAATCTATACCACCACCCCCGACAAAAAATTTATCATGTGGGATAGCGAAGGCAAAAAACTCAGTGAATTTCCGCTAACCGATGGCGCCCATACCGCGCCCCGTCTCGCTGATCTCGACGGTGACGGCCATGACGAGTTCATAATCGGCCAGGCCGACGGCACCATTACCGTCTGTGATAAAAACGGTTCGCCCCGGCCCGGCTGGCCATTTATAACCGGGCATGCCATCTATCATGTTCCGAGAATTCTCGATATTGACGGTGACGGCCGCCCTGACCTGGTTTTCACCGCCTGGAACCCAAAAGGCACCGCAGAAAAAGCCGGTTATGTCATGGCTCTTTCGCGTAACGGCCAACCCCTGGCCGGTTTTCCCAAATATATCGGCAAGACGGTTGCTCCCCTGGCATTCGCTGATCTCGACAGTGACGGCTATCTCGAAATGATCGCCGTTGGTGGCATCAACTACACCGGCAAGCAGTTGCATGTGTTCCCGACCCGGGCACGCAACAGCATCAGGGTTGCCGTTCTTGGCCAGGAAATCAATTTCCAATGAGCAGCAGGTTGCTAAAAACCTCAATTGCAGCGCTTTTTGTAGTGCTGGCGTCAGGTAATTTCTGCCTGGCCCAGACCGAAGAAGACATCAACGGTTTTCTTCTGACCGGCCAGGAATGCTATAACCGTGGTGAATTGCCCGCGGCGGCTCTTGAATTCGAGAACATTCTGCTGATCGACCGCCAGAATTTTGCGGCCCGGGTCTGGCTCGCCCAGGTCTACATCGACCTGAAAGACTTTGACAAGGCTCGCAAACTGCTCACTGAGGCTTCCCTGCAAGCTCCTGACCACCCCCGGGTTATTCAGTTGCAAAAAATCCTCGGTGCGGGCAAACCGGGGGGCACAAAAATCCGGGCCGCCGACCCGGTGGTGCGCGAAGCTTTGACTCTGATTGGTTCAGGCACCAGCCTTCGTCAGTATGGGCTGGTCATACCCGAGAACAAGGTCACCCGCGACACAAGCGAAAAGAACCTGCTGATGTTTGATGGCCTTGATATCGCCGCCGAAAAACCCAAAGAAAAAGACATTGAACTCGAGAAATATTTCGCCCCCGAAACCGGCCCTCTGGCCGATGTTTTCACGGCTCTTGACTCAAAGGGTCTGAATGAGGCCCTCGAACTTTATTTTACTAAAATTCTGGCAGACCCCGGGCTGGCATCGCAGAACGACCGTGGTCTGCTGGCGAGAGGCAACGAGACTTTTGCGGCCCGCTTTGCCAGCACTCCCGATGACCCCGAAACTCGCTATTTTTACGGTACTTTGCAATTTATCAACGGCCTTTACCCCGATGCCGAAAAGGTTCTCGCCCCTTTAAAGACGGCCCCCGGCATCTATGAAGAACGCCTGCGCCCCGTGTTGGCGGCTCTTGGCCGCTGGCGCGACCAGGAAAACCAACGCAAGCTGGCTTTGCAACAGGCAGAAGAAGAGCGCCTGGCCATGGAAGCCCTGGCCCGCGAAGAAGAGCAAAAAAAGAAAGACGATATCTGGGCCAAGCTCAAGAAAAAACGTGCCGCCGGTGCCAATGCCAGTGGCAGCGCTGATGCCCCCGTAACAGAAGGCGTAGCCGAAGCCGCGGTGCTGCATGCCGAAGGTTACGAACTATACAAAAAGGGCAAACTCGATGATGCGATTGCTAAATACGACGAAGCCCTGAGTCGGCAGGCCGACAACCCCGAATACAACTATCACCTTGGCCTCGCCTGGACCGACAAAGGCCTGGCCGGCGACGCAGCAGCCTTTGATCGTGCCGTCACCTCGTTTCAACGGGTAATCAGCCTCGCTCCCGACGACAAACTCAGCAGAGACGCCAATGCCATGATCAAAGACATCGAACTCGCCAAAAAATCCCTCGGCGAGTAATATGGTCGACTGACTTCCCCTCGTTTATGGCTTGGTTTGCGAATCAGGGTGCGTCGGCATGAGGTAGCTGTGGGGTCGGGTTGTTTCGATAACATTGCAATTTTAAGTTATCATTTTCGTGTCGGTATGTTATACTTTGTCAGCGCTAAAGAATCAGGACGTATTTTAATGACCACCGAAACCGGAGCCGCTGTACACCAGGTCGAACCCGAAGGAAAGAAATCTTCCCCCCCGGAGGGAATTGCTCACGAAATCCCTTCTACCAGGCCGTTCGAGGGCTTTTCTTACCTCAAAAAAGAATGGCTCGACCAGGAAGACAACATCGAGTCAGTGACCCTGAGTATGGTTTTCGGGCAGATTAATCACGCGCCTGACTGGCAGATGATGCAGAGCTTTACCATGATGCCCGAGTGGGGTACCGCCCCATTGAAGCGGTCATGGGTCTTGCGTATTCCCACCCACTTTGAAGGCGCCGAGCGCTATCTGTTTCATTTTTTCTTTCTGATCCGTTATGCTGATGGCACCGAAAAGGTCAGCGATAATTTCACTCAATTGATTATGCCCCGGGCAATTGAATATATAGATCATTCGGGCGACTGTGCGCATGTTAGACTGCACTGGAGCCTCGACAGCTGGGCTTACCCGCAAGATACCGAACTTGAAGCCGATGGCATTGAATGGGGCAGCGAATTTTCTGTCAGTCATGCCCCGTATCGGCATGGCGACCGCCTCTATGAACGAGGCAGAGCCGCGCGTATCAGTCATCTGCCGGTTCCGAGAATTTTCAGGGCGACCATCTGGGGCCCGCATAACGAAGTAATTAATTATTGTTTCAATCTGGTGACGGTTGACCAGGCTGGCAGCCTTCACCAGAAATGGGATAATAACCACGGCGAAAATTTCAAGTTGACTATTTAGGCCAGGAGAAATCAGACCATGAGACATTCAGACATCCTTTCCCGAGAAGGCAGCATTCTGCTTATCAGCGATGTACAGAAAAAATGCATCAAGCCAATCTACAAAAAAGAAGCCATGATTAACAACATCAAATCGCTGGTTTCCTTTGCGGGTATGATTGGGTTGCCGGTTGTGCTTACGGAACTTTCACCGCAGAAATTTGGCGGAACCATCGAAGAACTTAAAAAACTGGTTCCGAGACTTGAACCTATTAAAAGAAGCCGCTACAGCTGCTTCGGCAGTGAAGACCTGACCCTGCGCCTCGAAGCGATGAATACCAACACCCTGATCGTCGCCGGCATGGAAACCCACATTTCGGTTTGCCCGACGGTTCTAGATGCTCTCAGCCGCGGTTATCGGGTGCATGTCGTGCTTAATGCCACCAGTTCTACCAAAAAGGTCAACTGGAAAGTGGCCATCGAAAAAATGCGCCGCGCCGGTGCGGTCATCACCACCATGGAAATCGTCATTCACGAAATGATCGGCCGGGTTGACGATCCCAACTACGACAAATTCATGGAACTGGCAAGGCGGGAATCAGACCTCTAATGTATCTGCCCTTTGCCGGTGAAACTGCCCCGGCCACCTTTTTGATCGGTGGCGCGGGGGCAGGCAAAACTGAACTTGCCCTGAATCTTTCGGTCTATAAATCGCGTCGCTTCAGTGGCTCTACCCTGATTGACCTCGATATTGTCAATCCGTTTTTCAGGGTGCGCAAATTGCGTGATGCCATGCAGGAACTCGGCGTCGCGGTTATCTGCCCAGATAAACGCGTGCTGGCGAGCGATATTCCGGCGTTGCCGGCGGCGGCCTGGGGCGCTCTTGAGCGCACTGACCGGGCGGTGATCTGTGATATCGGTGGTGGCGAGCAGGGGTTGCGGCCGCTTGGTCGCCTAAAAGATATTGCAGAACAACGCCACGCCAATGTTTTTTTTGTGGTTAATCCGTTCAGGCCGGGCTTTGCCACTCTGACCGAGCTGGCTGCGAGTTTTAAGCACCTGAGCGAACTGAGTGCCATGACCGTAACTCATCTGGTGGCGAACCCGAATCTTTCTGCCGAGACTACGCCCGAGCTTTTTGCAGAGGGAGTGGCCATGGTGCGCGAGTTTGCAGACCGTTCGGGGGTGCAGTTCGCTTTTGCGTTGGCGGCCGCCGAACTGGCGCCAGGTCTTGGCATAACCACTGCTGATCTGCCAGGATTTTATGAACTTGCTGATCTGACTGTGTTTGTGCTTGAGCGCTACTGGAGCGTGCCGTGGCATTTTGGAGTGGCTGAATAAAAGCTGTCTGCCGTCTTTTTTTTTATGGCATTATCAGCAGGTCATTGAAAAATATCTGTTTAAGTTGTATTTTAGGTGAATATTGTCGTGCTTGCCATATTCTGCTAATTTGAGATCGCTCTGTTTCGCATAACGAGAAACCCCACAAAGGAATCTGGTTGCGAGAAACGCAGTGATGAAGCAATCTCAATAAACTTGAATTTTGCAGGTTGCTCTGTTTACAGTCTGCTCCCGAAGCATGTGTTGAACTAAAACTGGAGGAAAGACAGAATGTCTAAATGGGTAATAAACGAAACTTTGTGCAAGGGTTGTGGAGTCTGCATCTCCCGTTGCCCACTCAAGCTTCTCGCTTTTGCTGACCACCTGACTCCCAAGGGCGTCTACCCGGCCGCAATCACTGATGAAAGCAAATGTACCAGCTGTGCCATCTGTGCCAGAAGCTGCCCTGACGTAGCAATAGAAATTTACAAGGAAGAAAAATAAGGAGTTAAGAAATGGCAAAGGTGTTGATGAAAGGCAACGAAGCAATTGGCGAAGCTGCTATTCTGGCCGGTTGCAGGTATTATTTCGGTTATCCGATCACCCCGCAATCTGAACTGCCCGCCTACCTGGCCCGGCGTCTGCCTGAGGTCGATGGCGTTTTTCTTCAGGCCGAAAGTGAAGTTGCGGCAATAAATATGGTTTACGGTGCCGGCAGTGCAGGCGCCCGCGTTATGACCTCCAGTTCAAGCCCTGGCATCAGCCTCAAACAGGAAGGCATTTCTTACATCGCCGGCGCTGAAGTGCCCTGTCTGATCGTCAATGTAATGCGCGGCGGCCCCGGTCTTGGCAACATCGCCCCCGCCCAGTCAGATTACTGGCAGGCTACCCGTGGTGGTGGCCATGGTGATTATCGCACCATCGTTCTTGCCCCGAACTCAGTCCAGGAAATGGCCGACATGACCATCGCCGGCTTTGAATTCGCTGATCGTTTCAGAAACCCCGTTCTGCTGCTTTCCGACGGCGTGCTGGGCCAGATGATGGAACCAGTCAACCTGCCGGCTCCGCATGATTACGATGTTAACAGCAAAAAATGGGCGCTTGGTTATAAAGGCAACGACAAAAATGAGCGCAATGTCTGCTCATCGATTTTTATCGACCAGGATGAGCTCGAAGAACACAACTGGCACCTCTATCAGAAGTATCAGGTGGTAACCGACTTTTTCGCCAAAGGCGAGTATAAAGATTTCGCAGTCGAAGAGCACCTCTGTGACGACGCTGAGATCATTCTCGTCGGCTACGGTATCATCTCGCGAATTCTTAAAACCGTAGTTGAAAAATGTCGCAAACGCGGCATCAAAGCCGGGTTGGTTCGCCCGAAAGTTCTCTGGCCATTCCCGAACGCTGTATTTGAAAGACTTGCCAAGACTGCCAAGCAGTTTCTGGTGGTCGAAATGTCATGTGGCCAGATGGTCGAAGACGTTAAGCTTGCCTCTGAATGCAAAAAACCGGTATTCTTCTTCGGCAGAACCGGCGGCACTGTGCCTTCAGACTTCGAGATTCTCAACGAAGTAGACAAGCTCGTTCGACCAGATTAAAAGGAGCCAGGTAAACAATTATGAAAAAAGTATTTTCACGCCCTGCCAGCTTGAGCAAAACCCCTTTTCACTACTGTCCCGGCTGCGATCACGGTGTAATTCACCGTCTGGTTGCCGAAGCCATTGATGAACTCGAAGTGGGCGACCGCACGATTGGCGTTGCCCCGGTTGGTTGCTCGGTTTTTGCCTATGACTATTTCAATTTCGATTTTAACCAGGCGGCGCACGGCCGCGCTCCGGCCGTTGCCACCGGTATCAAGCGCACCCGGCCCGATTCGATCGTTTTCACCTATCAGGGTGACGGCGACCTTGCCGCCATCGGCACAGCCGAAATTATTCATGCCGCGAACCGTGGCGAAAATATCACCGTAATCTTTGTGAATAACGCGATTTACGGCATGACCGGTGGCCAGATGGCTCCGACCTCGCTGATCGGCATGAAGACGCAGACTTCGCCCTATGGTCGCGATGCGGCCACCGCCGGGCATCCGATTCACATGAGCGAAATCATTGCGACCCTCGAAAGCCCTGTTTATGTGACCCGCGTTACCATAAACAACGTTGCTAATCTGCTGAAGACTAAAAAAGCGATTCTGAATGCTTTCAAACTTCAGAAAGAAAAGAAGGGTTTCAGTTTCATCGAAGTGGTTTCGATCTGCCCGACCAACTGGGGCAAGAAACCTGCCGATGCTCACAAATGGCTGACCGAAAACATGTTGCCGGTTTTTCCGCTGGGTACCTTTAAAGATACTCATGGCGTCGAAAAATCAGCATAACAGGAGGCATAATCATGTCGTCAAAAGTTGAAAGAATCATTCTGGCGGGGTTCGGCGGCCAGGGCATTCTATTTCTCGGTAAAGTTCTCGCTGAAACCGGCATGCACGCCGGCAAACATGTCTCCTGGATCCCTTCATACGGCCCCGAAATGCGCGGCGGCACTGCCAACTGCTCGGTTATTCTTTCTGAAAACGAAATTGCTTCGCCGATGGTAACGGTTCCTGATACGGTTATCGCCATGAACCGCCCTTCGGTCACCAAATTCAACCAGAAAATCAAGGCCGGTGGCATGCTGATGTACAATTCTTCGCTCATCGAACGCCAGGAATTCCGCGATGATATTCGTCTCGTCGAAATCCCCGCCAACGAAATTGCTGAAGAACTGGGCAATCCGAAGGTTGCTAACCTTATCATGGCTGGTGCCTACGCCAAGTTCAGCAAACTCATCACCTTCGATGATCTGGTCGCCTGCCTGCCGAATCTCGTCAAGGGTGCCAAAAAAGAAATGATCGATATCAACCTCGCGGCTTTTAAAAAAGGCTTCGATTTCGTTGAAGAAAAAAAATACATGTTCGGTCGCTACGTATACTCGGTGTTTAAAGGCATCTGAATGATGTCTCCCCGAAATTCTGCCGGCGCGGCAGGCCCGGGGTGAACGCATTGAATCAACCACCAGAGGGGGCGCACGTGTGCGCTCTCTCTCTGTTAGACCCGGAGGTCAAGTTTGTTAAATAAGCTCCCAGAAAGCATCAAGATTGTCGTCGAGGCACTCAAAGATAAAAAAGTCGAGGACCTCGCCGTTCTCGACGTAACCGGCCTGGTGCCCTATACCGATTATTTCATCATCGGCACCGGCAACAACGCCCCCCACGTACAGACCCTTGCCGACACAGTTGCCAAACTGGTCAAAATCCCAAATGTCGGCGGCGTAAGACTCGAAGCCGACCAGACTTCAACCTGGGTGCTCATCGATGGCGGTGAATTCGTTCTGCATATCTTTCAACCCAAAGCGAGAAAGTTCTATAATCTCGAAGACCTCTGGGAAGACGCGGCCAGAATTGAGGCCTGAACTATGGTTCCGCATGCCAGGGTTATCGAAACCACATTAAACGGCCGGTTGACTGACGATAACCGCCACCGTCTCGAGCGGGTGTTGCGCCTGCGGCCCGGTGACGGTTTTGTTATTACCGATGGCTGCGGCCACGAAGCCACTGCGGTTCTCGGCAAATCAGGTGATTATCAGGCCCCAGCCTGGAACTCCCCCGGCCGGGAACCAGCGGTCGAAGTAACTCTGTTTGCCGCGGTTTCGAAGGGCGAAAGACTTGAGTGGCTGATCGAAAAAGCCGTCGAAATGGGCGTCAGGCGTATCATACCATTGATCGCCGAGCGCTGCATTGTCAAAAACCCCGGTGATGGCAAGATTGATCGCTGGCGCAAGATTGCTGCCACTGCCATGCTGCAATGTGGCGGCTGTACACTGCCCGAAATTGCCGAACCCATAAAGCTGACTGAAATTACCCCGCCGCCCCCAGCCACTTTGGCCGTGCTTCTGCATGAAGAATCCCTGTCGGTCTCGTTGCATGAGCTGCCGCAAACTGCCGATCAGGCTCGCATCTGGCTCGCCTCTGGCCCGGAAGGCGGTTTTTCCGAACCCGAAGTTGAATTTTTTATTAATGCCGGCTGGCAACCAGTCTGGCTGGGTAAACGCCTGTTCAAGACAGATACGGCGCCGACTATTGCTCTGGCAAACCTGTTGATCCGCTCATGGGGCGCATGATGCTGCCGGCTTTCGGGTAAAAATCTTTTGCGTTGAACTCTCTGCCGAATTCATTAGAATAGAGGTAGTGAGTAGTAACACTTGCCGGAGGAGTATGCCAGTAAGTTGTCATAAGAGCGCCCGAGGCGTCACGCTGATGGAAATCATGCTGTCGCTGCTGATCATGGCGGCGGCGATGATTCCGATTTCTTCGCTGATGGGTTATGGTGGCCGTGCCACCAGCAAAGATGCCCGTCGCATTGTGGCAATTCAGACCCTCGAAAGAACCCTTCGTCAGCTTCTGAACGAGCCGTTTGCCGAGATACCGCTTGGCGCAGCCGTCAAAAAGTCTTTTAACCAGGTTAACCTGGGTACGGTTACGACCCCGGCAGGTTACGAGTATGAGGTTGAGCTGAAATCGCGCTATATTTCGCCTCTGAGCCTGTCTTACCAGAATGTTAAAGTCAATCTGCCGGCTTTTAAGGCTGACAACCCCCAGGCCACCGATTTTGCCGCCGCCGAGACCCTGAGTTTGACCGACTGTGTTCTTGAACTGACCGTAAAAGTTTCATGGAAAGAGCAGCAGACTCTTGGTGTTGATGTGCAGGCCATGACTTATCGCGCCAATTTTCAACGGCGGGGTGGCTGAGATGAGCGAAAATCGCCAAAAACGGGGCATGGCCCTGGTAATCGTTCTGACGCTGGCAACCGCCATCATGATTCTTGGCGTTTCTTATCTTAAAACCATTCGTAACCAGGGCGGCCGCAACACCATTGAACTCGGCGCCATTCAAGCTGACCTGCTTGCCGAAGGCATCACCCAGATTGCCATGCTTAAATTCAAAGAGATCCCCGGGCCGCTTTATTATGCTTATATTGCCTCGGTTAAAGGTAACAGCAGCGACCCGCTCAAAGAATACCACAGCGACAAGATTCTCGCCGGCAAGGTTACTTCGCCTTTTGCCGCTGATTATCAGACCACTTATCAACTTCTGCCTTCTAAAATGTATGATGACATGAACATCAAGATTTCGGTGGTGGTGACTGTTACCAGACCTGATGGCGTCGCCTACCAGCGCAATATCGAAAGGACAGTTTCAGGTGTCAGACGACCGGCTTTTTAAAAAACAGGTTGGGGTAACGCTTGTGGAAATTCTCATCGCCGCAGGCCTGCTCTCACTGTTCATGACTGCGGTGTTTGCGATCTACCGGTCGAGCACCCGCAGCTTTGTTTCTGGTTCATGGCGGGCCGAAGAACAAAAAAAACTTCAAACCCTGATTTCGGCACTCAGTCGCGACATGAGTCAGGCGAATTCTGAACTGACGACTATTGCCGCCGACGGTAACCGCACCAGTCTGGCCAGCACCCCTTTGTATGTTAATAAAAATCTTTATGCTTTTGAGGCGGCCCCAAAGTTTGTTAAGGCTGATGGTAATAAATGGCTCTGCCTGACGGCTTTTTCGGTGTCATACCCCTATATTGAGGCCAACGCCACTCTCATGTCGGCCGAACAACCGGGGAAATGGTCTGGCATCTCAGTCTGGGTGAAGAATCGCGATATTCGCTATCTTAGAACCGGCAGCCCGGGCATTTTCAGCTCAACCCCCGACAGTTTGCCGGGTGCGATTTCGGGCTTTCCGGGGCCGGGGGTGGTCGGTGTCGGTTTGAGCTTCGTACCAGACCCTGAACAGAATCGTAATCACAATTTTAACCTGTCTCTTGAAGAGGTCGCCATGGTTGGGCGTGGTGGTACCGATACGAACCCCGAGACCCTTGAACTTATTTTCAGGAGTGCGCGTTACGAGAACGGCCAGAAAACGGCGGCAGAGATCACGCAAAATGCCGTTGTCAGACTGGCTTCACAGACATCACTGGTAGATTTCTGAGGTACAGATGAAAAATACTTTCTGGTTATTAATGATTTTTTCGCTTGTTCTACCCGGCATGCTGCGGGCCGAAGGGTTTCAGTTCGGCTACGTCGATGGTGCGGCCCTGATTGCCATGCACCCTTTGATGCGCCAGTTCAACCCCGAGACCCGTCGCTTTGTTGACACGGTATCGCAACCCCTTCCTTCTGAAAACCCGGCTGAATTTATCGAACGGTTACGCGGGCGTCTTGAAGAACAGAAAAAGCTGCTCGCGCAACTCGACGCCAATTATGCCGACAAGCTTACCGGCACCGGCCTGGCAGCCCGCAAAGCCTGGTGGGCCTTCTGGAAACGTCGCGAAAGTCTGCGGATTTATCAGACCCTGATTCAGGAAGCCATGAACCAGGCTGCCACCCAGGGAAACTTTTATCTGAACATTCCCTCAGACTGGACAGTAATGCCAGTCGCCATGGCAATCGCCGCGTCTGTTAATGATGCCTGTGAGTATCTGAGGGCCGGCAACGATCTTGGTATGGTGGTTGATACATCAGTATTTATCAAAAACCGACCCGATGACGAGCCAATGATGCAGGTGCCAAACGGGCACTGGCAGATATGGCGTGCCGAGCCATTCACAGCCGCTGATCTTCAGCGGGCCGGCTCATCGATGCAGGAAAGTATTGCCCGGTTGTTGCCGGGTCGTGCCGGGCTGCGGCCAATCGTTGCCGGCGCCATGGATCTCAACCCGCTCGCGGTTTCGTTGCTTGAAAATATCACACTGCCGTCAGCTGAGCTGCCGGATGCAGAAAAAAGGTGAGGGAAATGTCATTTAAAAAGATTGTTCTGTTGAGCCTGCTGATGATTGCCTGCCAGAGCGCCTGTCTCGCGGCGTTGCCTTCGATGTATTTTGTCGATTACAAATTGCTAATCGCTCTGCACCCTAAAATGAGCAATTACGACATGGTGCTCGAGCGGCACCTTCGCCCAGATGTTAATTTTACCGACATGGAACGCCTGAATGCTGTTAACGAGCAGATTGCCAGCTTGAGTATGTCGGCACACCATCGGGTTGACAAGCTGCTGCTTGAACTCGACCGGGTTAACCTCGAACTCTCAAAGCTTGACGAGCGCATGACCGGTCAGGTAGCTGAATTTGACAACCAGAAAAAGCAGTTTCAGGGTGATAACACCCGCAAATCACAGTCGGCCAAAGTAACCCAGCTGTTGTCAACGCGCCGCGAGCTTGACAACCAGATAGTAAAAATCTGGGATGAAGTGATGAATCCGCTGTATCTGAGTCGTGCCCAGTCGCAGCAGATCGTCGAATCGGTGCTCGAAGAAATAGATCTGATGCTGGCAGGCTTGTCGCGTCAGCTTGGCGGGGCCATGATTGTTGATAGCGATTTTCAGGCAGCGCAACTATTGCCCGAAAAGATTACCTCGGCGCCGGTGGTCGGTGCCGACCCGCTGAGCATCAGGCTTTATCAGTCGCTTTTGCAGTCAAATCTTGTGGGTGATGTTCCTGATATCTATAAAAAGAACCCCGAGCTTGCGCAATACGCATCATCGATGCGGCGTGATATCGAACAGGCCTTTGATCGTAATATTGCCATGCAGATTTCTAAAAGCCCTCTTTTTGGCAGGGCGGCAGGCCTGCGTGGCCGACTGGTGCTCGCAGGTGCCCAGAATAACGATCTGACCCGACAGGTGCTCGAAAATATTTTCAAGAAATACGCGGTGCGGGCTGATATTGCAGCTCGCATTCTTTCTCAGATCAAGTGATCAAGCAGGAGGCTGCCATGAAAAAGTACATGCTGTTTCTGTTCTTTCTGGCGATACCGGCCCTGATTTGCGCCCAGGCTATCGAATACAGGCGTAATGGCGAATGCTACCTGCTGATCGGGCATAACGACCCGGTTTTTCGCGGGGTTTATCGTCTGAACAACCCATCGGGTGAACCTGATGGCAACCCGGTCAATGTTAAACTCTTTGATCCTCGCACCTCATACGGTATTTCGGTCAACCTCGACCGCATGGTTTATACCTTTTCAGAGAACAAGGCGCCAACTTTCACGCTTGGCGACTGGAAACTGGAGCGCCTGATGAAAAAGCCGGGTGGTGTCGGTTTGTGGGGCGCCCATTGCGACACCCGCGAAAACTATTACGTCAGTACCGAAAATCTCACCCACAATCAAGCCGGCCGGCCGGTTTACACCACCACAGGCCCGATGGGTGGCAAAGCCGAGAATCTCTCTGACGACCCGCAGAACGTCTGCTGGGACTGGTCAGGCGTGGTCAAGCCGACGATCAAGGAAGCGGGGCGCTGGTATTTTCAAAAAACCGTTAATTTGTGCGATAACGATTGTATCTATACCAATGGTCTCAACGATGCTTTCTGGTTGTATTTCGTGCCGGTCGATGGCGCCGGTTATGGCAAAATACCCAACAACTCATGGTGGCAGTCGCGTGACCCCGACCCGAGCGGGCGCCCGGGCAATTTGTTCTACTGGGATCGCGTTTATCGCAAATACACCTATTACAACCTCAATTACTGGAACAAGCCTCTTGGCATCTGGTCGGCCGGCAGCCCGGTTTATAGCCAGGATGCAGGGGTTGCCGACAGCATTTTTGACGAAATTGTTAAACGCTCACGCATCTCGGCCTGTTTGAATTGTGTGTGCGTCAATGGCAGCGGCGACCAAGACTTTTCGGCGAAACCAAAGTTTATCTCGCTGGCGATGTCGCCGTTTGGCAGAATGTATCTATACTCGCGCACCCAGACGAGCAGTTCTGACGGTGAAATCAGAATGAACGGCACAGCTGTTCCACCTGCATCAGCCAATATCAGGGGTAACGTAAACGAAGTGACGACCGAGTGGGTAGGGATTTCAGCGCTCGGCAAAAGTGAGGACTTCATCTATCTGCTGGGCACAGCTCTCATAAAGGAATGGCTGCTGAAGTTTAACATCAAGCCAGCGACCTTGAACATAAAATCTGTTGCAGTATCTGACCAATGGTGGCTTGAGGGCGGTATCGTCTATGCTTATGATGCCGACGAAGGTGCCGCCTACCAGTTTATACGCAATGACAAGGGTGGCAGCAATACCTGCAAAAGCACTCCGCAGAAGATCAACATTGGCAAGGGTGTCGATGCCATCAAGGCTGACGGCAATGGCGACCTCTATTTTGCCAAAACCACCATGGATCCAGTTTCGACCAGCAAGCTCGACTGGGAACACTTCTACGACTTTTATTTTTATCAGACCTATGGGGGGCGTGCCTATGGGTATGTGCTCTACAGGCAGGCTGTTTATAAAACTGTTTTCTGTCAGAAACTCGGCGATACTGCCAGCACCCAGATCGGTCACGTGCAAATCGGCAACAACCTTTTCCGGCGTGCTTTTAACGTGCCGGCTTCTGAATCCGCGAGCACTGTCAAGGGCAATATCCAGTCTAAGGCAGGTAACCCATGGTGGGTCTGGCAAGGCGGTTATCAGCAGACTGCTGTTGTCTCTGACCCTTCTCTGGTGCAGCTTGGTGTTATTAACGTTGCCCGCCCGCCGGTTATGGTCAAGCCAAACGGTGAGCTTGGTGTTGTTGACATCGTCGGCGTCGAAGACAGCCAGCCCGGCTTCAAATTTCTCTCTGATGAAGTGAATCAGGGCATGTACACCTTCAGGGTCGAAAACCAGCCCTACTGGGAAGGCCGCAACAATATTGCCACCCCGGGCAAAACCCGCTGGGAGGGCGATAAGAACAACAATGGCCGTGAGGGTGGCTTCGTTTCTTCGTTGATGAACACCTCAGAAATGAATGATTCGTCGCCCGAGGTTCTCTACACCTGGCGCATCTACAAAATTCAGGATGCCTTCGGAAACCCGCCTGCGGAAGGGCCGCAGCTTGTCAAAGAGTTTGTTGATTCGATCGGTTCGGGCCTGATGTACTACTTCAGGTCAGGTGTTTATCAGATCATGTGCTCGGCGAAGTTCAAGTATTACGATTACGATACTCTGCCGTTCGGCTCGACGGTTGAAGATATCAACAACTGTATCAGACCTTCGCTGGGTATGCAGCAGGCGAAGAACGTGCCCATCGACCCCGGAATCAACGCTACGCTGTTCCCTGGTCTTAAATTGCCGATCCCGGCCGACACTGCCGTGACGCTTCTCAAGGTTAACCGCCAGTTGCCGCCGCCTACTGGCAAAAAGGTTGATATTCAGGTCAAGGAAGCCGGCGTCTGGAAAGACCCGAAAGTCCTTGGAACCAGCAAATACCACGTTGTCAAAGAAGATCTAGAGTATGAATGGCGCCTGAAGGGCGACCCGAAAGACCCGGCCAGCAAATATCTGCAAGATCTTTACAATCTGCCTAATATTACCAACAGCAATATGGTGCCTAACACCCTTGGCTGGGCAAAGAACATGGCCGTTCAGTATGAATGGACTCTCAATCTGACCTTGCCCGATGGCACTGTCTACCCGGCTCAAGAGCTTTCAAAGGCGAGCTGGTTGCCCACCGACGCTCCGATCAAGCTGAAACAGGAATTCCCGACTGACCCCGTGATGGGCAGGCTTGTCTGCAAAGCTTATCGCGAATGGGAATACATGGAAAACCAGTATGAAGATGATGGTAGCTATAAAGGCCAGAAAAGAATCTCTGACACCATTGAATACTCTGGTGAAGTAGAAGTTCTCGTCATCGACCAGACCGCGCCGAAGATCATCGCGGTCAACGGCAAGAAGCTGACCGGCGTGCCGATCAGCCCCATTTATCTTGGGGAAACGGGCGGGCTGGTTACCCAGAGCCTTTCGCATGGCGGTTATACAAATCCGGCCAGTTTCTCGATTCTGGTCGAAGACAATAATATCTACGCCAACATGGCTGCAGTGGCCCCGGTTGCAGCGACCGACCGCCTGCATAATCGTGGCACCAACCAGACGGCGACCTTTTTCTTTGAGCGCGGTTCGGGCAAAGAGATTTTCCCGAAGAATCTGGTGACGGCCACCTACGCCGGAACAGCCGAAGACAAACACTATTCAAGCCCGGGCCTGTCGACGGTTGCCGACATCACCACCGCCTGGACACCCAACCTCACTTATAAGGTGATGCGCAAGCCGCAGCCCTACAAGTCAGGCGATACCAGCAGCTATGTTCTTTATGTTTTCAACGTCAGCGACTGGGATCACCTGCAGAACGGTGTGGCAGGTGATTTTATGACTGACCCGGGTCGCTGGCCCATCGATATGGCCAACAACAGCCCGACCTACAACTCGCCCGGCGCCTTGATTGCCAACCACCCGGGCTATGGTCTGATGTTTCAGGCCGTTGACAGTTCAGGATTTCAGAGCGTCAGAATGCATCTGGGCAATGTCTGGGTGCGTGATACGCTGCTGCCAATGGTTTACAGCCAAACCGTCGATTATATCAAGTCGTTTGACGAACTGCAGCCGTTCGACATCGCAAAATATCTGGTCAAAAACCCGTGGAAAGCCGAAACCGGTTTCCCGTGGTATGGCAAACTGCCGAACGACCTCTCGCTGTGGGAAGTAAAGGCAGACGGGCGTTACCCGTCGCTTAATGATCTGATGGGCATTCCGTGCGGGCTGAAGGCAAAACTTGCAGGCGCTTATCATCCCCCGATTATCCAGGAAGGCATGGAAATCTTCATGGAAGCTCGTGCCAGTGATAACATCAAGGTTTCAGACACCGTGGTACCGACCATTACAGTTAATGGGCCGACGGGTCTCTACAGTGAAGGCACTCCGGCGCAGATCTCTGAAAATTCAGGCACAACCCAGAAAGTTCGCCTGCTGCTGCAGAAGTCGGGCGTTTATGATGTAACTCTGACTGCTGAAGACAACGCCATGGATTTTGCGGGCAAGGCTGCGCCGAATAAGCGCACCGTCAAGTTCGGCATTGTGGTTGGCCCCGCGACCATGGAAATCAGGGTACTCGACAAGAAAAATTCTAATTTCTGAGATGACAAGATTTTCATTACGAGCATGGCTGGTTCTGCTGCTGGCTCTGGCCAGTGTGCCGGGCTGGCCATGCTCTGATTACGTTCATCTCTGGCGCCCGGTCACCGAAACACGTGATGAGCTGTGCGGTGCCGATGGGCTGGCGAGTTTTATCAAAGAGCTGGCTGATCAGAAGCTGCCAGATCAAAAAACGCCATGGCTGGTGGGTATCAGCCCCGATGCGGTTGTGTCGGCATCGGCGGCCGCCGAACTCAAAAGTGCGGTGGGCATGCTTGATCAGACAAGGTTCGTCTGGGCTGAGAGTGACGCGATGTTCGCGCAGTCTGGTTCGGCGACGGCCGGCATCTGGCTTGATCTGGTCAAGCCGCTCAGGCTTGAATATATCTGGCGTGACGAGAATAAGCCGCCTTTTGCCATGTTTCGTACTGGCGAACTGCATACCGCGCAAATCAGGGTGCTGGCAATGTCGGCCGAAAGAAAAGTGCTGCTGATCGATGAGTTCGCTTACATGTTTTTGCTCGAAAGCGATTTTATGCTGCCATCATGGCTCTCTGCCGGCGGGGTCTGGCTAAGAAGGGTTTCTTTAAAGACCACTGAAATGCCAAAACGCGTTGAATGGACGCTATCGGTGCCATCTGATCTTGAAGATCTGAATTCGACGCCGGCCGACATTAAAAGGTTCTTTTTCAGCGACCAGGTAGAAACCGGCAGCAAGATCCTCAGCAATTACTAAGTGCCTCCTTGAATAATTTTTCTTAATTACAAATACCGCAACAAAATAGAAATTTGCGCGTATTTTGGGAATAATTTGCTGCCAATCTAACTAACGCTAAAATGTCTTCACCCACACTGGAAAAATAAACTTTTTTTATCTTGCCAGAAAATCAGCTTCACAACAGATGTTTGCACGGGATCGCCGCCTTAAGATGTTACTAACAATATACAACTGCACGCTAATTTGATATTATTTAGAGTGTGGTTGTGTGGTACAGGAGTAAAAGCTTATGGATTACATAAAAACAATAACAGACATGCTTGAGCGGCAGAGCGGTATTGTTACAACCGCTCAAGTAAGTGCCGCCGGGATTCCACGGCTTTATTTAAGTAAGATGACAGCTAAGAACCTTTTACGAAAGGTTGAACGCGGCATTTATGCTGCACCAGAAGCATGGGAAGATGAAATGTTCCTTTTGCAATACAAATACAGCAAGGGGATCTTTTCACACGAAACAGCGCTTTATATCCACGGTTTTACCGACAGAGCACCAACAAGGTTTGTAATGACTTTTCCATATGGCTATCACGCTGAATCTATTGCCAGCACAAATATCAGAATGAAAAAGGTCGTTAAAAGCATATATGAACCTGGAATTGTCGAAGGGAAAACAGCGTTTGGCAACAAAATACGGCTTTATGACCTTGAACGCACTCTTTGCGACATTGTAAAGGGCAATAACAGCTGTGACATTCAGATTGTGAATCAAGCTATGAAACGATACGCGCTTTCAAAGGGAAAAAACATTTCACGCCTGCTTCAATATGCTGAACAGCTGCGAGTAAAGCCCAAAATACTTGCTTACATGGAGATCCTGCTGTGATTACAAAGAACCCGATGCAGCTCAAAGCGATTATAAAAAAAAAAGCTGCGGAGAAGCACATTCCAGAACGCGCCAGAGTTGAGCCGATTCGGTCTAATCCGGGGCGCCTGCCAAGGCGAACCGGCATTAGATCGATTCGGCTCGAACTGGTTGATAGCCAGAGCGCGAAGCGCGTCGGCTGGCAAGCCGTTCGAGCGTAGCTCAACTCTGGCGCGATAGCGCAGAGCCGCGCTCGCGGTTCTGCGCTATCAACTGGTTATGCAGAACTATATGCTTGAACGCCTGGTGGAACGAATTACGTTAACGAAATACCAAAGAAACTTTATTCTAAAGGGCGGCTTTTTAATCGGTGCCATTGTTGGGCTGGACACAAGAACAACAATGGATCTGGATGCCACGATAAAAGGGATTGAATTGTCGCATACGACCATAAGACTCGTTTTTGAAGAAGTCTGCCAGGTCAGGTTAGATGACGGTGTGACATTTGAAATCAGCAGCATCGATGACATAAGAGAAACTGATGATTACCCCGGTATTCGTGTGGGTTTGAAAGCCAATTACCCGCCGATCAGTGTACCGCTGTTCGTGGACGTGACAGCCGGCGATAAAATAACCCCTGAAGCCGTTGATTACAGGCTTAATTTGCTATTTGATGAGCGCAGCATACAGGTAATGGCCTATAATCTTGAAACTTTGCTGGCCGAAAAAATTGAGACAGTTATCAGCCGCAACATTGCCAATACCAGGTCAAGAGATTTTTATGACATTTACATACTTCATCGGTTGTATAAAAATCGCCTCAGCTCGGCCATTCTCAAGAAAGCAATAGAAGAGACGGCAACGAAACGGGGCAGCCTACCGGCTATAAGAGCTTATAGAGATGCGATGCGGGATGTTGCTGCCAACGAAAGAATGAATGGATTCTGGAATAAATACCAGAAAGATTACGGTTATGCTGCAGGCATTCACTTCAATGAAATTTGCCGGCTAATCATCGACATTCTTAATGGGCTTGGCTTTTAGGAGGCCCCTGGGATTCGGTAGGGATTGCGCCAAATCAATATCAGGCTGCCATGGCTTTTAAAACAGCTTCTGGCGCCCATGGCCCCAGTTTTGCATCTTGCCGATGCTGACGTCAGGTTGAAGTATACTCTGCGCCTACACGGTGTTGGCGAGCTTCCTTGGTGCTTGCAGAGTGTTGATTGACTTTTTTGCCAGGCATCAGGTAATTTTGCTTAGCGCACGTTTGCGGTCAGTTGGACTTCAAACCCCATATATGGAATTTTTTTTTCGTTAAAGTTGTATTGTTTTTATATACTATTGTATTGTTTTTATATACAATATTGTTAGATGAATATTTTAGCAGATATATTTTCCTCGAAGACCAGAGCGGAGTTTTTTCGAATTTTATTCGGCTTAGACTCTGCGGAAGTTCATTTGAGGGAAATTGCAAGACAGTCTGGACTTACCATTGGAACTATCAGACAAGAAGCTGAAAAGTTACAAAGACTATCACTTATTTTAAAGCGCAAAGATGGGAACAGATCTTATTATAGGGCCAATAAGCAACACCCCCTATGTGATTTGATAAACAAAATGGTTTTACGAACAGTTGGCGTTATTGGCGTTTTAGAGAAGGAACTCAAAAAGTTTGACCTGGAATTTGCCTTTATTTTTGGTTCTGTCGCATCAGGGAAAAACCGATTAGAGAGCGACATCGATTTGTTTTTAATTGGCAATACAAGTTTAAGAGCAGTCAGTGCGACAGTGAGTAAAGTTAGTCTTGAAATCAACAGAGAAATAAATGCTCATGTGATGAAGGCAGAAGAATTCCGGCGAAGGCAACTTGAAGCCGAGCACTTTGTTACAAGGGTTCTGGAAACGCCAATCTTAATGATACTTGGAAAAGAAGATGAGCTTAGAAACATGGCTTGAATTTGGATGGATCAAGGCTCATAGAACCAGCAAACAAGAGATAGATTCTCTGTTTGCAATGATTGAGCGCGACTTAAAAGATTCCAAAGAAAGTAATGTTTCTGATGATTGGAAATTTGGAATCGCTTACAATGCGGCTTTAAAGCTATGCACTGTTTTATTAAACGCTTCTGGCTATCGTGCAAATAGTTCATCTGCGCATCATTACACAATAAAAGCTTTGCCCTTGATATTAGGTGATAGCAGGAAAAAAGATGCAGATTATCTGGATCAGTGTCGGAGACTTCGAAATAAGGTTGAATACGATATGGTTGGTGGAGCAACTATTGAAGATATTAAAGATCTCATTGATTTTATTGAGGAATTCAGCATTGAAGTAAAGCAATGGCTCAAAGCCAATCATAAAGACATAGTAGATAAATAATATGATCCCAACCAGCAATCTGATGAGCGTCAAGTTCCGTGTCCCGGCCAAGAAGCTTGAAGATGAAAAAAATATTATTGCCGCGCTTGGCGGACAAATCGACGAAGAAGAAACTGATGATAGCATAGCCTGGGAGGAAGTTCTGCTTGACAGCCAACCGGGAAAGATTCTGCGTGCCCTGCGGTATCGCGATGGTAAGTCTCAAAAATGGCTTTCAGAACAGCTTGGGATGAAACAGCCAAATGTTTCGGCAATGGAAAAGGGTGAAAGACCTATTGGCAAAAGCATTGCCAAAAAGCTTGGAGAGCTTTTCAATATTTCGTATAAGGTATTTCTCTAAGTTTTCAATCGGCTTAAAACCCTCGTTTGAAAAGCCCAGAATAGTTTCATCACAGGGCATGACGTCGACAACAACCGAGTTAATGCGCCAGCGGCAGATGATTGGCGGATCGTCATCGAGGATCTGATGACAGCCGGCTTTTCGCAAAGACTCTTCAAAATGGTGAAAGTCGCTTCGATTAGATGTTTCAATGATTACATCAACGTCTTTTGTCGGACGAATGCCGGCAAATGCGGTTTCAGTGATCAATAGTGAAACAACGGAACCGCCAAGAAAGACAACCTGGCTTCTCAATTCAGGTGGCAGACCATAGCGAGCTGGTTGAAGTTTTTGTTGGCAGAATTGGCCTTGACCGACAGCTAAAAAATTTATGCTGCCAAAGCTTTTAATACCGCGTCTGGCTGCAACTGAACAACTCGCAACAGTGCTTGAGCTGGCCCTACAGGCTTGCGGCGACCCTGTTCCCAGTTTTGCAGAGTTGCCAAGCTGACGCCGATCATTCTGGCAAATTCAGATTGAGATTTATGCAGGCTCTTGCGGAGTGCCTTTACATCAAGAGCGGTGAACTCAAACACCCTGGAAGGCTTCATTTCGCCGCGTTTGATTTGAACAAACTGCTTTACACCCTCAACAAGTCTGTTAAAGTCTTTGTCTTTCATTTTGTTACTCCCTTTACAAGCGATTTCAAGAGTTTTATTTGATCCTGAGTAAGATCTTCCTGGATGGATTTTTTGTATATAAAGACCAAATAAAGCTTTTGTGTCGATTTTTCCCAAAAATAGATAACCCTGACCCCACCTCGTTTGCCTTTGCCGCCTTGTTTCCAACGCATTTTTCGGAAACCGCCGCTGCCTTGAATCAGGTCGCCGGTCTCTGGTTCAAGCAACAGTGTTTTCTGCATTTCCTTGTATTCATCGTCGGAAAGCAGTTCTAGCAAATCTTCGGTAAAGACTGGAATTTCTACAAATATCATACTTATATTATACGTCAATGACTGATAGACTGCAACTGGTTTTGTCTTAGGAGGGCCCCTGGGGGCCGGTGGTCGGAAATTTGCCATCTGTGGCATTTCCGACACTTGCCCTCCTGGGCTTCGGGAGGGACTGCGCCTGCTGCTGATTGCCGGTCTTTTTTTCAGCAACCGGTTACGGGTGCTGGAACCCATGACCTGTCACTATTGGCGGTGTATTTTTTGCAATATGGGGCGAGTTTGGTTATAATCAAGGCCGCAAATCAAAGGCCGGTGGGTTATGACAACATTTTTACTCAGGTCGCTTGGCTGCAAGGTCAGCCAGTATGACGGTGAACGGGTCGCCGAAAAGCTTCGTCAAAACGGCTTGATGCCGGTCGAAGACTGCCCGGATATTTTTATTCTCAATGGCTGCTCAGTTACCGGCCGGGCTTCTCAGAAAGTCAGGCAGGCTCTGCGGGCTGCCCGGCGCAACTGGCCAGGGTGTCGGCTGGTGCTTGCCGGTTGTGAGGCACGCCTGGTTACGCAGCGTCACGAAGAATTGCCAGATGTTGACTGGCTGCTCAAAGACGGTGAAGCGGCTTCGATAGATGCGATGCTGGCGGCGCTGGGCCTGGATGTAACTTCAGATAGTCGGCCGGCAGGTGGCTCAGGCCCGGTCAGTGCCAGAACCAGAGCTTTTCTGAAGATTCAGGATGGTTGCAACCAGTTCTGTTCTTATTGCATTGTCGCGCATCTGCGCGGCGCTGAATGGTCGCGGCCGATCGACCAGGCGGTGGCCGAGGCCCGCGAACTGGTCGGCGAAGGCCATCGCGAACTTGTTTTGACCGGTATTCATATCGGGCATTTCAGGCCATCACTGCTGCATCTGCTGACGGAACTCGACAAAATCGCCGGTCTTGAGCGCATCAGGCTCAGCTCAATCGAATCGGTTGAAGTAACTGACGCCCTGATTGACTGGGTTGCCACTTCCCCAAAGGCCTGTAAGCATTTTCATCTGCCGCTGCAGTCGGGTTGTGATAAAATTCTGGCCGCCATGCGCCGGCCTTATGGCGTTGCTGATTTTCGCACCGTAGTTGAGCGGATTCGCAGCAGAATGCCTCTGGCAGCGCTGACCACCGATCTGATCGTCGGGTTTCCGGGTGAAACTGAAGCAGATTTTGCCGAGACCCTCAAATTTTTAGAAGAAATGCGGTTTTCACGTATCCATATTTTTCGGTTTTCGCCCCGGGATGGCACCCCAGCGGCAACTATGCCCGACCAGATCGACAATACCACCAAAGCCAGCCGGGCCGACCGGGTTGAAAAGATCTGGCAGAACAGCGCGGCGGCTTATCATGGCTCGTTTGTCGGCCAACCGCTCGAGATCCTCTGGGAAACCATCGAGAATGATGAATTGTGCGGCTTCTCGCGGGAATATGTGCCCTGCCGCCTTGCCGGCGCCGATGCCGGTCTGTTGAATCAGCTTAGCCTGGTTACTGGCTGCCGCCTGCACAACGATTTTCTATATGTCAGCCGTTGATCGGTGTTTTGCGGGTTGTCGCCGGTCAGTGAAAAACCTTTCGATGCATTTGCCGTTGTTGAGGTATACTCAGGCTTAAAAGAGCGACAGCCTGATGCCGCCTTTTGCATAAATTTAAGCTGGATAATCGTGGAGGAATTTCTGATGTTAAAAAAACTCGTTCTCTGCTGCTTATTTGCAGGTCTGGCATGCTGTCTGTTCGCTGCTGAACCAGAATCTGTCTATATTTCTGCAACTAATGTGCGCATCAGAGCCACACCCTCGACTGCCGCGCCTGTGGTGGCTACTCTCAAGCTTGGCACCAGTGGTAAAATAGCAGCAAAGACTCCCGAAAAATTCGACCTGCTCGGCAAGAACGATCACTGGTATCAGATAACCACAGATGAAAAGCAGACTGGCTGGGTCTTTGGCGGGCTTGTTGTTCTTTATAATGAACCGGAGCGTTTTCAGAAAGCGATTGAACTGCTGAACAGCCGCCTGAAAATCGAAGACATCAAGGTTGAAGACGCAGCGCAGGCCTATGAATTCGCACGAAAAATGAAAGAACTGGCGCCGCATTCACCAGACAAAGCCAGACTCGAGCTGGCTTTTCTTAAAGCGATTGATGCTTCGGTCAATTCTCTCATGCTGACTGAAAAAGATACCGGCCCCGGGAAAAAGATCATTGAAGCCAACCCCGGCCTGGTCTATCAGCACGAGTGTGCCGGCCGCTGTTTTGTTAAACCTGAATCGTACTGGCAGCTATCTGAAAAATACGCAGACCTACCTGAAATGGCTGATGAAATCGCCTGGGAAGCCACAAAACAACCTCAGCAGGGCGAAACTGAGGGCGACCCCGATATGGTTCTGGCATTTTTTGAAGAATCAACAGCCGTTTACATCGAAAAGTTTCCGTCGGGGCGTTACATTGGTGAAGCATTTGCCCAGGGTTCAGAGATGTTCAAGTTTATCACCGACACCCTGACTGCTGATTATTTTGCCGCCGACGCCGAGCGCCAGAAGTTTATCGCCAGGCTCGAAAAGCTCGAAAAGTCAGCCCGCCAGGCCCCGACCTCGCCTGCCCGGGAATCTTATATAAACAACCTGGCTGCGGTGTGCGCCCGCGCCAGTAACTGATTATTCAACAAACCGCCGGCTGCATATCTGGCAAACTCTCGTGTTGGCGACCGCTGTGGCGAATCGGTCTTATTCTGCCGGCTTGCGAAAAGGCTCTTTGACCAGAGCGAAAAGGGCATTGGCAACCGATTCTTTGTGCTCAAGCATCAGTAATTTCGCGGCTTTGCCCTCGCCAAAGAACAATGGCCCGAGTTTTTCGGAGTCGGCGTCGATGACCAGCCCGAGAACCCGGTCGCCGTGCTCTTTCAATAAGCCTTCGACTTTGCGTAAAAACCTTTCGGCACCATCGTTGCTGAGAATCAGCAGCCGGGAAACCCTCGAACCGCGTTGCTCTTTCGACTTTTCATCGACGAGGCCGAGGCCGTGTGCCTGAATTTCGAGACTGCGTTCAATGCCTTCGAAACCTCTAACCAGGCGCCCGCGCTTGTGTTCGATCTGCAGGGCATTGATAAAATGATCGTTAAAAGGCAGAAAAACAGCGGTGGCGTTTGATTTCTGCCAGAGTTTTCGCTGATTGGCGGTCATCAGTTTAAGAATTTCAGCGCCCCGGGGGTCGCTTTCAACCATTCTGGGCAGGCGCAGTTCTGTTTGCATGCTGGGTTCCTTTTATAAACTTTTCTTTGATGATAGCAGAAAAATTTGCTTCGGACTCTTTTATTAACGCTGAAAAAGTACTACCATAAAAACCTGCCCTCGTGCCCGAAAACTTTGCCGGCAGATTTTGCCGGCCTTTTGAGCCCTTCTGAGCCTGCCCGTCTGGCATTGCCATCTGAAAACCGGATAATTACAATGAAAAAATTGGTAAAAAAATTAGTCAATGTGCTGCTGATGCTTGCCCTGATTGCCTTGAGTGGCTGTTCCATACCCGGTTCCACCGGGACCCCGGTCGAAGACGATTCGGTGACGATCAGGGGCACGGTCAACGCCCCTGAAGTTCAAGCCCCTGGCATGCTGGCCGCGATTGGCGATGCGAATTCCCCAACGGCCTTCGCCAGTTTTTTTGCCAGCTCAAGCTGCCGTATCAATGGTCACGCAGTGGCGTTTTCGTTGAGCAGTGCGACCCGCGAACTGATGATCGAAAAAATCCCACCGGCGGCGGCTTATAACGTTGAACTGCAATGCGGCAATCTCGCTCTCAGATCTTTCGCCCCCGGCAATGGCCGAAACGTTTCGCTGCCGCTGGGTATGTCGCTGCGCAGCACCGCCGACTGGCATCTGCGCGATGCCCTGGCGAGCTCAGCCAATATTGCAATTGACCAGCTCACCGACTACAGCATTAAAACTACGCTCGTCGATGCGCTGTCGGCCTCGCTTCAGAGCGAACTGAAGAAGGCCGGGGCCTCTTCGCTTTCTTATAAAAACCTGCTGAAAACTGGTGTCAGCGGCGCGGTGGCCGGCAAAGAACTTGCTGAGTGCCTGACCAGGTCTGGCAACGCCTTTGTATTCAACGGCACCTGGTCTGGCAAAGTGTATTATTATGCCAGCAACGCGGCTGGCAAGGCGGTGCTTGCCGTTCAGGCCGTGGCAAACCTCACCTGCACGCAGTCGGGCAGCACTGTTAGCGGTTCATGCAGCATTACGCCAACCGCTGTGGTGCCGCTCGTTGAAAAACCCGGCATTTCTGACCCCTCGAAGACCGCCTTTGCCTTCTCTGGAGCGGCGGCTGCCTCGTATCTGACCTTTGTGCGCAAGGGTTCGCTCGGGCCGCTGGCGGGCAAAACTCTTGACCGCTGGCTGGTTTTTCCGGTGCGTGGCGGTCTGGCGGTCAAAGCCGAAAACCTCGATACCAGCTATTTTACAGGGTTGACAACCCGGCCGGGCGAGTTTCTGTTGCAGAAGCAATAGAGTTCTCTTCGTCTCTACGGTTTTGCCTGTTTTTTTCCGATAAGTAACTTGAAGACTCGAACCAGGAAAAAAACATCAACAGAAGGCGAACAATTCTCTGGTTAATGCTGCTTGCGGCATGGCTGCTGCCTGCTGCCGGTTCGTTATTTGCCTCGACCCGGCCAGAGGGAAGCCTGATGCCCGTGCCCTTCGTCGAGCGCGAAGAGTCGAATACAGATACGCCTTTTGGGCCTTATCGCGAGAAGTCTGCGCAGCGTTTCGTCTACACCCGCAAGACCGAAAACCTCGTTACTGAAATGAATTTCCGGCATGTTCTTTATAAGGATCTTAACGGAACAGCACCTGAGATGAACTGCCTGCATCAGTTTTCGTTCAAGGGCTATAATATGTCAAGCCCTCTTGAATTCAAGGCCGGCCGTATTGTGACCGGCAACAACCTTCTTCAGACCGTCGATGGTGTCTCGTGGTTTTATCCATCGGGCAATCGGCTGAAAACCACCGTAGATTTTGGCCGTATCGCGCCGATCGACATGAAAGGCTCTGCCGGCCAGCCTTCGTTTGCCGAAGGGCGCCTGCATTATTCCTTCAATGACAACGCCTATATGGCGATTAAGTCGGTTAAGCAGTTCGATGATGCCTTTAACGGGGCGATGCTTGGCTATAATGCTGATGAATTCAGGGTCAGCGGTGAGTATCTCAATGGCGGCGCTACTGATACGCTGCACCTGGGGTTGCAGTATTTTGAGGCACGCCGTTTCGATCTGACTTCTGATTATCGGCTGTTTATGAATGACACAACCGACTCTGGCAATATGCGGCACAGTGTGGGTCTTGAGAGCGGGCAACTTTATGTTGAGGGTGGCATCGGCAGCCAGTTCTGGTTCAATGGCCCCGAGAAGCCCGATTGCTGGTTTTATGATGGCAATGTAACTTTTACTTCAAAAAAACGTGACAACGCCAGTCTCGGCTACCTGGTCGAAACCGATAACGCCTCGACGAGTCGAACCATTTATGGTCGTGCCGAGCGGCGCATTTCGCACAAGACCACTTTTGGCATCGGCGTCGAAGACACCCGCTTCGAAAAAAGCGGTGGCACGGTGCAAAATCTCGAAGGCCGCCTGAATCGCCGTGTTCAATGGGGCTGGGTTGAATTGTCGGGTGCCGTAATCACTGGCGGTGGCGATTCTGACCTGCAAAAAGACATTCGCCTGCGTGCCGGCTACGAATTTTAACAAAATTTTCAGGCTTCCCGCATCGCAATTTTATTATAGAGGGTTCTAACGACTCCATCACAAAGAATGCCCATCTAAGTATTACTCAACTTGCAAATTCATTACCATGACAGATTTGTAGACCATTAAGATTTGACCGGGAATTGCTGCTTTTCTCAAGCAGAGACGGCGGGTGGCTCAAATATCTGTTATAATTCTTCTCATATTGAAAAATGAGGAGTAACTGATGTTTGGTGATACCCTGAAAATCACACTGACCTCTGAATTCGCTAGCAAAGACGCCATCATTTCTGATGATGCGCACGGCAAATGCGACCGGCTGACCTATCAGCAGTTGACCGATGAGGTGGCCACCATTGCCGGCATGATCAGGGAGGCCGGTATCGCCGCCGGTGAGCGGGTTATATTTGTCAGCGAAAATCATTTGTACTGGCTGCCGATTTTTCTTGGTATCACTAATGCCGGTGCCATCGCGGTTCCGATTGATGGAAATTGCGCCGTTGAGCGTTTTCATGCCGTCGTTACCGACTGCCGGCCGGCCGGGGTAATCATTTCGCGCAAGTTTGAGAAGCGTTTTGCTGAATTCATGCTTTCTGGTTGCGAAGTCAGGGCGACGATCAACCTGTATTTCGACCTTTTCGTCTTCAGCAACGTTTCTGAGACGGCAGTTGCCGCGATTGAACCTAAGGCTGATGATACTGCCGCGATTATCTACACCTCTGGCACCACCGGTAAGCCCAAGGGCATCATGCTCAGCCACCGGGCCATCGTTGAATCAATCAAGCTCGGGCTGGTAATTTCGGGTTACAAGACCGAAGAACGCATGCTGGCGCTCTTGCCATTCACCCATGTTTTTGCCCTGATCGATTCGGGGCTGGTGATGCTTGGCTGCCATTCGTCGCTGGTGGTCTGCAACAGCTTCAACCCGGGCGAAATCATGCAGGTGCTCATGAAACACCGTGCCACCTATGTGCTGGCGGTACCGCGTCTCGCTGAACTGATGGCCATGGGGTTGATGCAGGCACCCGATATCAAGCTGCCTGGTTTGACCATGATTATCGGAGGGGCCTCGCCTCGCCCTGAAGTCATGCAATTATTGATCGCCCGTGGCATCAAGACTTTTCAGGGGTTCGGCATGACCGAAACGGCTGCTGGGGTGCTGATTGGCCACGATTGCCCGATTGAGTCGGTTGGTCGGCCCCAATGTGGCGTAAGTGTCAGAATCAACGAACCGGTTAACGGAATCGGTGAATTGCTGATTGCCAGCCCGACCTTATTCTCGGGGGTTTTTGGTCAGCCTGGGCGTGATGAAACCATGTTTATAGACGGTTTTTTCAAAACCGGTGACCTGGCGCAGATGGATGCGGGTGGCAATGTTTATATCAAAGGCCGGGCCAAAGAAGTTATTATCTCGGCTTCAGGGTTGAATGTTTACCCTGATGAGCTTGAGCTGCGTCTCGGCGCTCTGCCTTATGCTGAAGAATACGTGATTTTCGGTTACTGCGCCGAAGGCCTGGAACTGCCAGCCCTGGCACTGCAGCGCCGCAATGAATTTTTTAAAGACCGCAGTGTCGGCAAGGTGCGTGATTTTGTCGAAGAAGATATTCGTCAGCGCACGGTCAACTGGCCGACCGCCGAGAAGATTCGCAAGATTTTTATCGTTGATCAGCCGTTGCCGCGTTCGGCGAGCGCCAAGATCAAACGCTTTGAGGTTGCGGCCATGTTTTGCTCTGAGGCAGCGCCGGTCAAGGCTCAGCCCGAAGAACGGGGCAATGTTCAGCTTGATGCCAAACTCTTTGAAATGTTTCGTTCTGAAGTAGCGGCTTTTTTGAATGTCGAACCCGGCAAAATCAATCTCAGCACCAGGCTTGATGAATTCATGATGCTAGATTCGCTCGGGGTGATTGCTCTGATGATCAGACTCGAGAAACGGTTCACCATCTCTTTTCGAGAGTTGCTGGGCAGCTCGGTGACGACTTTCTCAGAGGTTTTTTCGTATCTGGCAAAGAGAGTCGATGGCGAAAAGCGCGAACTGGTTCAATCTTCAGAAGCCCCCGGTGGCAGTTTACCGCCGTTGCTTGATTTTTCTGAAGCAGCGGTCGAGCGCCGCCAGCAGTTTATTCGCGATCTGACCGGCAATTCTGAATTCAGACTGCCCGTTGCCCCGGCGGTCGATGACTATGCCGGTAATATCGAGGGTCTGGTGGGTTTTGCCATGCTGCCGGTCGGTATCTGTGGGCCGCTTAAAGTGGTAGGCCAGAAGGCTGTGGGCGATTTTTATCTGCCACTCGCTACCACCGAAGGGGCTCTGGTGTCTTCGGTGGCCCGGGGTTGCCAGGTTATCACGCTTTCGGGCGGTGCCGAAGTCAGACTGGTTAATGACAGTGTCGTCAGAACGCCGGTTTTTGTTCTTGACTCGCTCGCTGAGCAGGAAAAGTTCTCTCACTGGATAGAAAACAATTTTTCGCGGATCAAGCAGGAAGCTGAAAAGACTACCAGGCACGGTAAACTCAAAGAAATAGAGCTTTTTCCCATCGGCTGCCAGTTGATTCTGCGCTTCAGCTTCTCGACCGGCGATGCTTCAGGGCAGAATATGACAACCATCGCGACCCGGGGCGCCGTTGATTATATTCTCAAGTATTATAACGGCCGCATCGATGACTGGTTTCTTGAATCGAACCTGTCGGGTGACAAGAAGATCAACAGCATTAACTTTACCGGCAATCGCGGCAAAAAGATGGTGGCGGCCTGCACGATACCGGCTTCGCTGGTTAAACAGGTGCTGCACACCACCCCCGAACGCATGTGCCGCCTGGCCGACCTCTCGATGGTGACTTCAATTCAGTCGCACTCATTTGGTGTGCAGGCGCATTACGCGAACACTCTGGCGGCGGTTTATATTGCCACCGGCCAGGACCCGGCCTGCGTAGCAGAGTCGGCGGCTGGCATTACCTATCTGCAGATGCGTGACGGCAATCTGCATATCAGCGTTACCCTGCCCGGCATAATGGTTGGTACAGTGGGGGGCGGCACCCGGTTGCCCACCCAGAAGAGTTGCCTTGACCTGATGCAGTGTGCCGGCTCGGGCAACTCGCAGAAATTCGCCGAAATTCTCGCGGTTGGCGTTCTGGCCGGCGAAATTTCGATCATCGGGGCCATGGCGGCCGATGAATTCACAGATGCGCACGCCCGATACGGTCGGGCCGGTGGTTTGAGCACTGGAGCGAAAAGCTGATATGAAAACGATTTTTGTGACTTCTGACGTTACCTATGTTAAAGATAACTATCTGTCGGTCATTGACCGGGTCACCGACCGGGGCAATCTGCCGGCCGGCATTACCGCGGCCGGAGCCGTAATGATCAAGGTGCCCGAGAAGATACTTCTGAAAAATATTTTCGGGTTGCTGGCCATCGGTGCCCCGGGGTTCAGCTTTACCCTGTTGCGCAATATGCTGCAGTCGCGGTTAAACGACCCGCGGGTCAAGCTTCTCAACGAAAGGGGCGTCAGGCTCTTTCGCACCAAGACGGTTAACAGTCAGGCCGCGCTTGAATTTATCGGCGGTCTGGCCCCTGACCTGATAGTCAATATGCGTACCCGCAACATTTTTCGTAAGCCCGTGCTCGATCTGCCCAAAATCGGTTGTATTAACATTCATCATGGGCTGCTGCCTGACAATCGCGGCACCATGTGTGACCTGTGGGCCTGGGTCGAAGGCCGGCCCGTAGGTTTCTCAGTGCACTGGATGAACGAAAAGATTGACGACGGGGCGATTATCGAACGCTGCGAAGTCGATACCAGTGGCTGCCGATCTTATATTGAGATTCCGTATCGTTCAAGTCAACTAGAGGCGCCCTGCCTGCTGAGCTGCCTTGAGCGTATCCGTCGGCACGGGCGTAATATCGGTTTTCCTAATGTTACGGTTAAAGAAAACTACACCCGCACTCCATCGCCTGCAAAAATAGCCGAGATTCGCCGACGCGGTCTGAGACTGTAATAAAACCCGGCCCTCTGGAAGCCTGCCGCTCTGGCCCGGTCTGGCAAACTATCTATTGTCAGTGTGGCGGGTGCGTGGTAACCTGACGCTGAGCTTACACTCAGGAGACCATCTGTGAATTTATACGACAGGCTTCATAACCAGGCCATCGGTTTTTTTGACGGAAGTGACCCGCGTAATAATGTTGTTTCTCTGATGCAGCGTCACGTGGTTGAAAGGCCCGATGAGATTGCCTTTATGTTGCCTGAGCGCGATAAACTCCCCAAATGGGGCGATATGGTCGTCACCAGTCTGGCACATAAGAAGGTCACTTTTCGGCAGTTTTTCAACCTGGTCTCTCTGGCTGCTTCTGGCCTCAAAAACATCGGCATCGGCCATGGCGACCGGGTTATTGTTTTTCTGCCCGTGTCGATACCCCTTTATCAGACGATGGCAGCCGTGCAGATGATCGGCGCCAGCGTTGTTTTTCTTGATTCGTGGGCACGCCGTGACCAGCTTGGGGTAAGTGCCGAAATTGCCGATGCCAGAGCGATGATCAGCTTTGAACAGGCTTTCGACCTTTGCAGGGGTGACCCCCGGTTCGATAAAATCCCGATCAGGGTCGTTGTCGGCCCGCATCACGGCAAATACACGGCCACTCTCGACCAGCTGCAGAAAAACGAGCCATGCCAGCAGGTCGAAGCGATGCGAGGCGATGAAACCGCGCTGATCACTTTCGCAACCGGCAGTTCAGGCCGCCCGAAAGGCGCCAGCCGCACCCATGATTTTCTGGCTGCCCAGCACTACGCTCTGCATGACTGTGTTCCGTACACAGCGGGTGACCTCGACCTGCCCGCTTTCCCGATATTTTCGCTGAATAATCTTGCTGAGGGCGTTATGACAGTAATACCGGTCGTCGATATCGGCCGGCCCTCAGAAAAAGATTCACTGATGCTGGCTAGTCAGATGATTGCGCTCGGCATTACCTGCGCCACTCTATCGCCGTCGATGATGGCCGGGCTGGCAAATTTCTGCGAACAGAACAGCGTGGTCATGCCAAAAGTTCGCCGCCTGATCACCGCTGGTGCCCCGATCAGCAACGAAACCCTTGCCCTGATGAAAAAAGCGGTGCCGGCGGCCGAAATCTGGGTGCTTTATGGCTCGACCGAGGTCGAACCGATCGCCCATATTGAGGCCAACGACATTCTCAACCCGAAACAGGGTGGTGGCGAGGGGGTTTGTGTCGGCCATTTTGCCGCAGGTCTCGAAACCAGGTTCATTAAAATTCGCAAAGACGCCATAAAGCTGGTCAACGATGACTGGTCGCAGCTTGAAGTCGCACCGGGTGAGGTTGGCGAACTTCTGGTTGCCGGCCTGCATGTCTGCAAAGGCTATTACAACGATCAAGAAGCGGTTGAACGCACCAAGGTTGTCGAATCGAACGGCAAGGTCTGGCACCGAACCGGCGATCTGGCTTGTCTTGACAAGGCGCAGAACGTCTGGCTGGTTGGCCGTGTTCACAACGCCATTGCCCGTGGCGGGCGCCAGCTGTTTCCGGTTCAGGTTGAGATGCTGATGAAGAAAGTGGCTGGCGTTAAGCAGTCAGCTTTTCTTGGTGTGCCTGACCCTGAACTCGGCGAAAAAGCCTACGCACTCGTTCAGCTGGCTGATGACGCCAAAGCCCGCACCGGCGAGATTCTTAACAATATTGCCCGTGAGCTGAAGTCCGCAAAGGTGCCGTTCGACCACCTCAATACCGTTGACGACATCCCCACAGACCCGAGGCATCACAGCAGGGTTGAATATGGAATTTTGCGTGAGCAGCTTTTTAAGAAATAGTTACCCCTCAGCAGCTGCAGCCATCAAGGCTGCAGTTTCATTTTAACCGGTCGACCTGGAGGTTTTATGGCCTTTATTGCACGCTGGTGGCAGTTTTTAAAAGAGCGTCACGAGCCTTTTGGCATTACATTGATGGTCAGTGCTTTTTTTGCGGCCAGCGCTTTTATGGCATATCAGCCGGGGCTGCACGCTCCGCCTTGCTGGCGGCGTCTGACAGCCGGTTTTATCGTCGTCTGGCTGGTGTTTCTGCACATGCGCCTGTTCGACGAGGTAAAAGATTACCATTTTGACCGGGAGCACAACCCGGGGCGGCCCCTGGCACGTGGCCTGATCAGCGTAGGTGAGTTTTCTGCGATGACGCTGGTCTGTCTGCTGGCTGAACTAGGGCTTTCTGCGATTATGGCCTGGCCGATGCTGCCGGGTCTGGTCATGGTTCTGTGCTTTACCCTGTTGATGCGTATGGAATTTTTTATAGGCGACTGGCTGCGCCCCCAACTAGAGCTTTACGCGATCACTCACACGTTTTCGGCGGCAATGATCAGCATGCTGATTTACACGGTTGTCTGTTTTTCTGATTTCGCGGCTGTTGACCGGGGCATGCTGCTCTACGCTCTCGGCAACTGGTTTGTCTTTAATGTTTTTGAATTCGGCCGCAAGACTTTTGCGGTTGAAGAAGAGCGGGCGGGTGTTGATTCATATTCAGCACGCCTGCGGCCCTGGGGTGCGGTGCTTCTGTTGCTGGTCAACGTCGCTGCCGCCTACGCCGCTTTCTATTTTGCTGCCACCGCGAAATTTGCCGCCGTGGTTGACTGGCGCCTGCTTGGGCCGGCGGCCGGTGTGACTCTGCTGGTTGCCCTGGCCGGTGCCGTTTATGCTGCCCAACCAACCAAAGCTTTTGCCAAGCTTTATCGCGGGGTGGTAACCCTGTATCTGCTGGCTTACCCGGCTGCCATTGCCGCGTCGATTTATCTGCTCGTTTATCGCTGAAGGCAGTTGCCGAAAATGTACGGCAAAGATTTGGAGTTTGCGGGTTTGTCGGTTACAATTATTGTCTGATTCAAAGATATTCAAGAGGAACCTGACATGTATATAGTTTCATGCGCCAACCGTAATTTTGCAGAGGTAATGCCACTTGTGGGCGGCAAGGGCGGAAACCTGCTCAAGCTCACCCAGGCCGGGGCCGATGTGCCGGCTTTCGCAGTGCTGACCCGCGAGTGCTTTGATGAGTTCATCGCCTCATTTCGTGATGAATTCAACCAGAAGCTTCAGGCTATCGACTGCTCGGCACCAGATAAAATTGCCAGAACTGCCGGCGAACTGCGTGAGTGCATGCTGCGCCACCCGATTCCAGAGCGTATCAGAACCGAGTTATTCGCAACCATGCGCAGTCTGTTGAAAGCTGACAGCTTTGTGGCGGTGCGCTCTTCGGCTCTTGGTGAAGATTCAAAAGAATTTTCATACGCCGGAATGCTTGATACATGCCTTTTCAGACGCACAGACGCTGAAGTCTGTGAAGCGGTGCTGACCTGCTGGTCATCGATTTTTTCTGACCGGGCGGTGGCCTACCGCAATATGCGCGGCATCGCGCAGAACGATGTGTCGATGGCAGTCGTGGTTCAAGAGATGATCGATGGGGTCGCTTCAGGGGTTACCTTCACGGTTAACCCGACCACCAGTTATGAAGACGAGATTCTCATCACTTCGGTTTTCGGGCTGGGTGAGGGGTTGGTGTCTGGTACCCTCGATTCAGACCAGTTTATTTGCCTGAAACAGGATACTTACCCGGTGATCGAGACGAAGCTTGCCAATAAAGTTGAAAAGCTGGTTTTCGACCGCAAGAATAATTTTGGAACTCAGACAGTCGCCGTCGCTGATGATCAGGCCGGCAAGCCGAGTCTCAGTGACGCGCAGTTGCGCAGCGTTGCAACGGTTTGCCATCGTATCGAAGGCTCTTATCACAATGTTCCGCAGGATATCGAATGGACGATCGACAGCGAGGGCAGGGTACGGATTCTGCAGGCCCGCCCCATCACCACCATCGAGCGCCCGGTTCCGTCAGAGCGCCTGTACACCACGATCTGGGATAACTCGAACATCGTCGAAAGCTATTCTGGCGTCACGACTCCATTGACTTTTTCGTTCGCTATCTATGCTTATCATCGCGTCTATGTGCAGTTTTGCCAGGTTCTGATGGTGCCAGACGATGAGATTAAGGCCAACGATTTTGCCTTTGCCAACATGCTTGGCTTTTTGAACGGCCGCATCTATTACAACCTGAAGAACTGGTATCGGCTGATCTCGGTGCTGCCGGGTTACAGCTATAACAGCCGTTTCATGGAAGGGATGATGGGCGTCAAGGCGAGCTACGAGAAGACGGTCAAGCAAAAACCGGTTGGCTTTTTTCAGAAATATTTTTACGAACTGCCTCGCCTGGCACTGGTCGGCGCCAATCTCGCCTACCGCTTCTGGCGCACCGACGCTGAAGTGAAGAATTTCATGGATGTTTATCAGGCGATGTACAACAAATACAAAGACTTTGACTTTGCCAAAGCGCCGGCGCACCGTCTGGTCGATATTTTTAACGAACTCGACAACACGGTATTGGCGAACTGGAAAGCGCCGATCATCAACGATTTCATGGCGATGATTTTTTATGGCATTCTTGACGCGTTGATGAAAAAATGGGATCTTAACGCAGACCCGGCCCTGAAGAACGACCTGCTCGCCGGCCAGGGCAATGTTGAAAGCACCCTGCCGCTGCGCACCATTCAGAAGATCGCCCGGTTCGTCTCGGCTGACGCCGGTCTCAAAGAGCTGTTCAAAACCCGCAGCGCCCCGCAATTAAAGGAAATGTTTATTCCGCTGCCCGGTAACGACCGACCGGCCGGGCATCAGCAGCTTGGCGCCCAGATTGCCGAATATCTTGAGAAATACGGTTATCGTGCCATGTGTGAGCTGAAGCTTGAAGAGCCTTCAATGAACGAGCGCCCTGAGTTTCTTTTCGACATGATCAAGAATTACTCCGCCGCCCCCCTGCCAGAAGAAGGCGATACTGGCGACAAGGAACGCCGGGTGCGCGAGGCCGCCGAACTCAAAGTCAGAACGCTTCTCGGCGACAGTGGCTTATTCTTTGGGCTGTTTAAAAAGCTTGATGTGCTGATGTTCGTTGCTAACTGGGCGAAGAAGGCCATGGCCGTGCGTGAGTATCAGCGCTTTGCCCGCACCAGAATGTATGGGCTGGTCAGCCGCATCTATAAAGGTTTTGGCCAGAGATTCGTCGAACGTGGCCTGCTCGACAAGGTTGATGATATTTTTTATCTGACCATGGAAGAAACCCTCGAGTATGTTACCGGCACCGCCCGCAGCCAGAAACTTCGCGAACTTGCTGCCCTGCGTCGTGCCGAGTTCGATGGCTATCGCAGCATGGATGAATTGCCAGACCGCATCGAGACCACCGGCATCACCTATTGCAACGATCTGACACGGGGCATGTTGCCCGCCATCGAGGGTGACGACGACCCGAATATTATTCGCGGCATTGGCGGCTGTTCTGGCAAGGTCACCGGCCCGGTCAAGGTTATTCTCAACCCAGGTGATGACATGTCGCTCAATGGTGAAATTCTGGTGGCGGCCCGCACTGACCCGGGCTGGGTGCCGTTATTTGCCACGGCTTCGGCCTTGCTGATCGAACGCGGCAGCATGCTGTCGCATTCGGTTATCGTGGCACGCGAACTTGGTTTGCCGGCGGTTGTGGGTGCCACCGGCGTCACTAAAAAACTTAAAACAGGCGATGTTGTTGAGCTTGATGGCACGACCGGCATCGTTAAAGTAATTTCACGCGCCTGAGAGCGCCAAATTCACATCGGAGGCCTTGATCATGAGTGCATCGGTAGTTTACAGCAATGTCTGGGAAGACCCCGAATTGAACCGGGTTTCCCTGAAAGTCAAACCCGGCCAGAATGTTCTGTCTATAACTTCGGGCGGTTGTAACTCGCTTAGTCTGCTGCTTGAAGACCCGGCGAAGCTTATTTCGATCGATCTGAACCCGGCCGCCCTTGCCATGCTTGAATACAAGCGTGCCGCCATCATTGAACTCGGGTATGACGAATTCATCGACGCGCTGGGCACGCCGTTTCTTTTTAAACCCGAAAAGTCGCCTGAATACCGGGTCGAACTCTACAACCGCATTCGCAAGCACCTGCCGGCTTCGGCCGCCCAGTTCTGGGATGACCATCTGCACCAGGTCAAGAGCGGCATCATGATGTGCGGCAAGGTCGAGAAATTCTTCAAGTTCTATCGCACCGTGCTTGGCTGGCTCTACGGCAAAGATGAAATCATGAAACTGTTCAAGGCTGAAACTCTCGAACAGCAACGAGAGGTCTACGCCGGGTTCCGCAAGCAACGCTGGAATGCTTTGCATCGCCTGTTGCTTAACCGCAGTGTTCTGAGTCTGGTCAAAGGCGCTCATTCGTTTGCCCAGGTTGACTTTGAAGACTTCGCCGGCAACCTGAACCGCAAACGAACTCTCGGTATGACCCGCTTTTTCAACCCTGACAACTATTTTATGTGCCTGCTGCTGCTCGGCGGTCACTACCATGAGCGTGGCATGTCGCCCTATCTGCTGCGTGAAAACTACCCGAAACTGAAGAAGAACATCGGCAACCTTGAAATCTTTCAGGGAACAATCGGCGATGTGCTCAAAAAAGACGGGCCGGGCAGTTATGACCGCTTCAATCTTTCGAATATCTTTGAATGGATGACCAACGAAGTGTTCAATGGCATCATCAGAGAGGTGCTTGAACTGTCACGACCGGGTGCCCGCCTGGCCTGGCGTTATACCTTCGCCAGACCCCGCGAACTCGACGCCCAGAACCTTGATCGCCTTGTTTATGAACCTGAGCTTTCTGAACAACTGTTCAAACAGGATCGGGCGTTTATCTACGAAAGCTTTCACGTCTACCACCTTAAATAACCGGTTTTTTTAAACTCTTTTAAACAGCGGTTCTGCATTTATGCAGAACCGCTTTTCGCATGACGGGTATTACCCTGTGGGCTGATTTGTGTTACAATTAGCTTGAGTGAACGACTTGGAGGCTTTATGCGAACAATCAGACTGATAACTTGCTTGATGGTGATGCTGCTGGCCGGTGCGGTTGCCGCAATGGCTCTAACCGCCCAGGAAGTCCTGCAAAAAGTTGAAGATCGTTATATCGGCAAAACTTCGAAAGCTCAGGTCCAAATGGATCTGATCGATAAATCAGGCGGGGTTCGCGAGCGCAAGATGGTAATTTCCCGCCGCAAGGTTGATGGCAGCAACAAAGACAACTTTATTCATTTCGTTGCGCCGCCCGACATTCGCAATACCACCTATCTGGTCAACGAAAAGAACCGTGAACGCCAGAAATGGATCTACCTCTCAGCTTTCAAGAATACCCGCAGAATTCTTGCCGAAGACTACGCCATGGCTTTCGTATCGAGTGACTTTACCTACGAAGACATGGATGACATCAGGGCCGACGATTATGTTGCCAGCGACCTCAAAGAAGAAAAGCTCGGTGACAAAGACGTGTATTCGATTTCGGTGAGCAAAAAAGATGCTAACACGAGCTATGCCAAAGTAATCATGAAGGTGTGCAAGAATACCTTTGTAGTGCTGCGTTCCGAAATGTATGACAAAAAAGCCCCCGAAAAAATGGTCAAAGAAATGACTGCGGCAAATCTTGAACAGATCCAGGAAATCTGGACCCCGAAAGAAGTCGTTATGAAAGACCTCGTCAAGGGTACGACGACCAGCCTCAAAACAGCCAAAATCGCCTACGATCTTGAATTGACTGATGAAGAGTTCTCACAGCGCAACATGGAAAAGTGATGGAATCATAAAATCAAGAATCGCAGACCTTCGGGTCTGCGATTCTTGATTTTATGGGCGTAATTATTGCGCGGCCGGGTGCCGATAATTCAGATAAGAAATATCAACCCGGAGGCATGCAGATCAGCAGAACTCTGCCGATAAAGCGTTGGCGGCCTGGTAGCGGGCCGGCATTGCAGATCGCACTTGTGGCGATCACTTTTTTGCTGCTGTTGCCGGCTGTTCTGCCCGTTGGTGCGGCTGACGAATGGGATACCTGGGGCGACAGCGGCGAAAAGACTGGTGAACCTGTAATAAAGCGCCCATTTATTTCGGGCTGGTGGAACTGGCAGTACAACGAATTTTCTTCGTTTGATCAGGGTCGGGTCAACTTCGAAAAGGAGTTGGGCAACGGCAGTAAACTGCTCACCGGCCTCAGAATCAACTATTACACTGAAGATAACAACAAGAAATGGAAGGTTTTTCCGGGGGAAAACTATTACTTCTGCAAGGCCGGCGATCTTGATTTCAAGGCCGGCATGCTCATCGAGAACATTGGCAGCGGCGACAAGTTTTCGTTTGTCGACAAGCTCAATTCGCGCTATTTCCATAACGGGCTGGCCAATGATTATGACCGCGATAAAAAAGAGGTACCCGGCGTCAGGGCAACCTGGTACATTAACCGGCATTTCAAATTTTCGGGGCATTATCTGCCGTATTTTACCGCCAGTGAGTTCCCGACTATTTACAGTAAATGGGCTTATGCGATTCACAAGTCGCTTGCCAGCGAGCTTTTATTTAAGGGCGGGGTGTACAACGCCGCGAGTGATGCGAGCTTTGACCCTCAGTTTCACGTGGAACTCAGCTCTGTATACCCTAAGATCGAGATGCGGTTTCATTATCTCAGATTAAAAGAGCGTTTGCCGGTTATCAGTCAAGACAAGCCGGGAATTTTTAACGGCAGCTACCCCCTCGACGAGACTTTTGCGGTGAATGGCAACCTGACCCTGAGCAAGGAACTGCTGTTGCGCTACGAGTTGGCCTGGAGTCGTGATCGCACCTGGACAACCTATGAAGAGGGGCATATCGGGCAAAAGTTTGTCAGCGATCATGTTGGCATGTTGTTTGGCACTGACCGCAACCTGCCGAATAACTTTTACGTTAATGTACAGGGCATGGTGTCGCATGTTCCTGATTTTAAGGCAACCACGCCGTTTCAACTTAATGAAACCGAGTATCTCAGTTCGTTGCAGATGCGGCAGAATTTTCGCCAGGATCGCCTGCAGATCGAATTAAACGTCTTGAAGAATTTTTCGTCGGGCGAGTATGTGCTGACGCCGAAAATTCAGATAATCAAGTCAGACTACCTGACTTTTATGCTTGGTTATCAGATGAACGGCGAGGGTGCAGAAACTCTTGGCCCGGTAGGCCAATTTTCAGAGAACAACACCGCTGTTTTTGAGACCCGCGTTACTTTTTGAGAATGTTGGCGGGTCTGATGTAATAGTAGTTGTCAGAAATCGTTACCAGCGGGTTAATCGAGACCCATTTCTGGCGATAATTTTTCGAGCCGCCTTCAAAAGTAACGTAGATACCGTTGCCATCGTATTCAAGGTCTTCGGAACCGGCGGCGATATCGACCGTTTTGAGCCAGTTGACGCCGTCTGCCAGTTCCCAGGCGTCGGCGGTGAAGGTTTTTGACTGGCCAGCCGGTTTAAAAGATAATTTGGTGGCTGGTTTGCTGAGGGGTGAGTTGTAGAGGGCGAGTTTTGAATTGAGGGCGCCGTAAGAAATGCTGAGCGCGACGTATTTGCCGCAGACTGCCATGCCCTGCACCGATTCGCGGCAGAAGATCAGGCTGTCGGGCTTGAAAGCGGTGCGGCTTTTGTCGCCTTCAGTGAAGGTGTATTTGCGGGTGGCGGTTGGCAGGCCATCGGCATCGACCTTATAACCGGCGATCCAGGTTTTTCGTGAGAACGGATTAGTAGTGTGGTGGGCAATCGGCGCGAAATCTTTGTTTGAAGACTTGACGAAATCACCGACCCAGATGTGGGTGCCGTCAAAGCTGACAAAGCTGGCTTTGCTGTCTACTTCGAAAGTTTCGGCAGCGGTGAGGTCGAGAGTCGGTATCTGCAAGCTTTTTGGAATGCCGGTCAGACTGGCAGGGGCTTTGGCCGTTTTGTCGTTGATAAAATCAAGGATTTCCTGCAGACGGAACCCGTAAATCTTGTAGCCTGACGCGACCCAGACGTATTTGCCGGCCACGGCCACCCCGCCGGCATGGCCGGTGTATGGGCTGTTATTGCTCTGATAGAGTGCAAAGCGGCGCAGTGGTTTGCCGGTGTAGCGGTTTACAACCACAAGTTGCGAGGGGTGATCGGTGTAATCGGGTTCACAATAATATGAAAGCAGAATATTCTGGTAATCACTGGCCTTGCTCTGCAGTGATGCAGGGTTGATGACCCTGTTCGGCAGCCAGGCGACTCCCTGGCAGACGAATTCGCGGCTTTCATGGCCCGGAATCAGGGCATTACTGCTGACAAATGCTGGTGGGGTATCTTTGGTGACCGCTTTATTGATTGTCGAGGTCAGGCTCTGGTAAGTGCTCTTAACTTTTTTTACGAAGCGATCCCAGAGGCTGGGTTTTTCTTTAGTGCTTTCGGTCTGCATCGCTGACTGGGATGCGGATTTTGATATGCTGACCGGCTGACCAGAGAATGGTGTTTGGGCCACCAATGCAGTGTTCACGCCGCAAATCACAATAAAGGCGAGAGCCAGACGGCTAAGTTTTGCAGTTTTCATCTTTTTTGTCTCCGTGAGTGGCCGGAATCGGGTCAAGAGAAATGCTCTTAGAGTATAATACCATCGGGATGGCACAAATGTTTTAAGAAATTTGCAATTGAGCTGGCGTGGCAAAATATTGTATGATGCGGTCAAATCATAGTGGAGCAACTCTTTGCGGATATTTCGAGCGCTTCTGGTTCTCTGGTGCTTTTCTTTTGCCTGTTTTATAGGGGCGTCCGGCTTCAAAACGCAGGCCAACCTGCGTTTTTCGCACAAGACCCACGAAAAAAATTCAGTTCAGTGTACAGTCTGCCACGTTAACCGTGAAGGCGGCGTGGCGGTTATGCCGGCAGTCGCACCAGGTTGGCAGCCGTTGCGGCCGACGGGAATCGTAGCCTCAGATGTGGGCGGTATTTTCAGGCAAAATCAGGAAGTCAGCGATACCTTTGGGCGCCCTGGCGAAAAGCGCTGCCTGGAATGTCATTTTAAAACCCGCGAAAAAAGCGATTGCGGGTTGTGTCACCTCGAAAAACCCGGCGAAACGATTCGTAAGCGGCAACGACTGGGAACCGGTTTCTTTTTTTCCCATAAACGGCATGAAAAGGTTGAATGCAGTCGCTGCCACCCCGGCATCACCGTCTGGGAAACCCTCGACGGCCACATGATCAAAGCACAGATGGCCGACTGCCTGGCTTGCCACAACGGCAAGGATGCGGTCAAAAATTGTCTGGTCTGCCACAAACCTACGCCGCGCCCCGCTGATCATACCCGTAATTACGAGAAGAAGCATGGCATGGCGTATCGCACTGACCCGCAGCGATGCCGAATGTGTCACGAAGATTCATCATGCCTCGACTGCCATTCGCGCAAGCCAAAAGATCATACCCTGGCCTGGGTGCGTTACCGGCACGGGCTGGCAGCCAAAACCAACCCGCAGAAGTGCCAGGCTTGTCACTCTGATCCGTGGGTCTGTCGGCGCTGTCACGACTGGTAAGCGCGGCGGTTCACAAGTCGCGAAAATGTAGTATTATGGTTCAACGGATTTTTTGAGCACGGGGAGGCAACCGATGGACGGCCTTAACAGAATCATGTTGCAGGATCTGGTCGAAAAGGTTAATGAGCTTTGCGATAATTCTTATGAAGCTTGTCTTCAGCTGCTGACCCGTCTGATTGCCTGCAAATCGCTGAGTGGCAACGAGGCTGAATGTGCTGAAGTGCTCGTCAGCTTTTTCAACAACCGCAATATGCCATGTCTGGTTGATTCCAGGGGTAGTGTGCTCGCTGTCTCTCTGCCAAGAAGTTTCAATGCCGAGCCCCCGATTGACATGGCTAAAGATGGCGGCGCCTGGCTCTTGTCACAGCTTGACAAAGCCCGCGACCAGGGTCTGAAAATTCTTGCCTTCAATGCCCATCTTGATGTGGTGGGGGCTGATAACCGTGACGAATGGCGCGATGATCCATTCAAAGCCATCAGAAAGTTCGGCCGCATTTTCGGCCGGGGTGCCTGCGACATGAAGGGTGCTCTGGCGGCCATGTCATTTGCCATCGCGATCTCTCATGATCTTGATCGTTCGTTTGGCCGGCAATGTGTGCTGCTTGGCTGTTTCTGCACCGAAGAAGAAGTGGCTGAGGGCCTGGCTTTTAAAGAATTGTGTGAAGAATTCAGTCTTAAACCAGATATGGTTCTGCTGGGCGAACCTTCAAAAATGCAGATTGCCAGAGGGCAGCGCGGCAAGCTTGAGATGCTCGTCGAAACAACCGGCACCTGCGCTCACACTTCGGTTCCTGAAACCGGAGAAAACGCGGCCTACAAGCTGGCAAAGGCTCTGCTGGCCATTGAAAACTTTGACGCTGAAGAGCGCTTTAAACACGGTCTTGAAGCTGAAAACATACTCAAAAGAACCACCATGGTGGCTGCCATGATCGAAAGCTGGCCGAAGAGCAAAAGCTTCGTGCCTAATCATGCCCGGGCGCATGTTACGGCACGCCTGGCCCTCGATGAAACCCTGGTCACGGTTGGTAAGCGCCTGATTGCCGACGAAAACTGGCCCGATGCCACCATCAGACCGATCATTTATGACGGAAAATCATATAAGGGCCGATCCAGCGAATGGAAGTCAGAGCATCCGGCCTGGGAAACCTCAGCCGATCACCCGTTCTTTCATCGGCTTTCTGGTGCTTTTAAAGAGCTTTTTGATAACGAACCGGTCGATAAGATATGGCCCTTTTCAACCGATGGGGTTTACAGCGCCGGCATGGCAGGCATTCCAACCCTTGGTATCGGCCCCGGTAACGAAGAAGTCGCGCACAAAAACGACGAATGGGTCGCTGAAGAAGAGCTAAAAAATGCGCTTAAACTCTATACTTTTCTGGCTTTTTATAAACCCTGAACCGGTTATCGGCCGTCGAAGAGCGAAGAGAGATGGGTGCTAAAAGCTACTCGAGGTTACCCAGCTGGCTGAGAAAGGCGCGATATTCACGGCGTGATGCTTCTTGAGCTTCGATACGAACCAGGTTGATCGCCTCGTGGTTCTTTTTGACCAGTTCGACTATTTCGGCGTCGAGCTTGATGTTGATGCCCATTTTTTCGAGCACGATGATCGTCTGTTCGTTTGACATGCCCTGGCGATAGGGGCGATCTTCGGTCAGGGCCGTAAAAACATCAGCTACGGCCAGCAACCTTGACCCCAGCGGCAGGTCTTTGCGTTTCAGCCTGAACGGGTAGCCGGTGCCATCGAGGCGCTCGTGGTGATAAGAGCCATATTTATTGATTGCTGCGAGATCTTCGATGGGCTCAAGGGCGCGAAAAGTATAGAAAGTGTGGCCGCGCATCAGATTGAATTCGTCGGTGGTCAGCTTGCCAGGTTTTTCGAGAATTTCGGCTGGAATGGCGAGTTTGCCAAGATCGTGCAGATAGCCGGCAACTTTAAGTTCAAAGCATTCATGCTCGTTGAGGCCGGCAAGAAAACCCAGATGCTCGGCGGTGGCCGAGACGCCACTTGAATGAGTGGCTGTAAAAGGGCTTCTGAAGTCGATCATTCTTCTGATCAGGCTCGAAAAAGACAGAAGTTCGCGCTTGTTCATGTGAATGGTTTCGAGGCGCACCGACTGTTCAAGCTGTTTGCTGATCAGGGGCGACACCAGATCGAGCCAGAAATATTCCTTTTCGGCCAGTTCATAAAAGGCCTCAAGAAGGCGCGGTTCAAACAGCGTGTCGCCGGTTTCACGAATCTTGTTTTTAATTTCTTCGATCTGGCCGAGAATACCGCGCTCATGCCTGACGAGCAGGGCGATATGATCTGCTAGAACCAGTATCCGGCTGCCCAGAGGCACGGGCAGGCCATTGCAGAAACGGCCCTGGCCGCCTGCCCACGGGGTGTGATGAAACCTGATCAGCTCTGCGGCCTTCTGCATTGGCTCAAAGATATTGATCAGCTGGTAACCCATTTCAGCGTGCGCCTGACCGTTGGCGTATTCGAACTTCATGGTTTCCATGCGTTCAGCAAGCGAAATCGCTCCGACGTCGTGCAGAATGCCGGCGCAGACGATTTCGTTCTGTTCAACGACTGGCAGTTCAAGGGCGTCGGCAATGCGCAGTGCGATCAGGGCCACCTGTTTGTGGTGATCGTTGAGAACTGGGCTGATCCAGTCAAGGATATCTGACAGGCAGTTCAGAAAATCGAAAAGTCTGATGCGGTATTGTGGTTTCATAATGTGCTTGTTAGAGCATATTATAAACGTATCTCTGCAAAATTCATAGCGACAAGCTGCAATGAAAGTAAGCGCTCAAAGAAACCTTTCTTGAAAGATTAGATTTCAGTTCGGGCAGTTTTTCAAACAGCATACATAAACCAGAATGGTTCGAGGCCGCTGACTTTGGCTGTTTAAAGTCTGCTCTAAATTGTTGCTGAGGCGGTCTACAGAAGTTCACCATTCAAAATACGCATTTTCACCTGAAACAGAGCGGCTGGTATTCGGTGTAAATATCTGAATGCCAGAACCAGAATAGGCAGTTGGTGCTGTCTGATCGGCAAAAAAGGCTTTTTCCAGCTGAATGCCGTCGAAATAGGTGGTCGCAGAAGCGGTGTAATAAGCAGGAGAAGAATTCTGCAGCTGAATGATAGTCTCACTCGCCAGATTCTGATCGAACTGGTAGTCAAATGCCAGATATACCCGGTACCAGGTCTGATGATCGAGGTTTTCAATCGATGAATCGAGTATCATTTCGCTTTTGCCCGCGTATGCTACAGGCCCAATTGGCACAAGGGTTCCGTCTGATGCTATCTGAGCGCCAAATGATGACTTCGGCTCGCCATTTGCATCGATCAGAGTAAACTTTAATTCGGCAGAACCTGTGCCCGGGCTGATAAAAGCCGAAAGTAAATATTTTGAAGGCAACGCAAAGGTCGCAGTAGCAATCTTCTGATAAATCGAATCTTTGAGATTAAAGCCGGTTGAGACCTTGAACTCGACGAAATCGCCGGCAAGCGGTATGTCTTCGGGCACAACCGAGTATCTTACAGTTGCCGCAACCTGATCGTCATAGTCGACCTGCCCCGGCACAATTACCTCTGAGGTATTGAGAAATTCGAGATGCGTGTTGGGGAGGGCATTGAACGAAGAAAGACTCAGAGGGTCGACATTCTCGACAAGTATGCTCGGGTAAGATGCCAGCAGCGGCCACGGATTGCCAAAGTTGTCAACCGCCCGGACTCTGAGATTGAAGGGTTTGCCCTTGTAGACGGTGCTGCCGTCTGCCGGCGCAAGAATTTCGAAAGAATCGAATTTCGGCTCTTTTTTAAACCTGAGGTCTGTTGCCGTGTCTGAGAGGCCAAATGCGACGCTTGTCGCATCGATATCGAGCAGAGTGGGGCTTTGAGCCGTAGAATAGGTCACTTTCAGATAAAATTCCTGACTGCCCAGACTGTCAGCTTCGAAAAACTGCGTCACCAGAGCCGGCATAATAGCCGCATCAGCAGCCAGTGAGCCGGTGCCGGGCGTGACAGCAAAATCTATGTCACCCGTAAAATTGGCAACCGGGTAACCATTCACATCTTTAATCGTAACCCTGACCTTGAGCCAGCTGTTCCAGAAAAAATCGGCTGCGGCATCAGGCAGTGGCTGTAACACCAGTTTTACCGGTGGGCCAAACACCTTGACCGGGCCACCGATGTCACGCATGCCGGTAACATTGTCGATCGCGCTGATAAAGATTTCCTGGCTCTTGTTGTAGGTCTGGTTGAGAACCTTCGCCTCGCCGTCGATAAAATCCTCCGGGTTGATGAACTGCACCCCGAGATAGCCGGTAGATGTGGCATTCAGCTTCAGCTGAATCGGGCCATCAGGAATAAAGTCGGTCTTAACCTGCCCGTCTGCTGTAACACCAGCGACCGACATGACAAAATTAGCGTTCAATGGGGCGTAATCCGGCACGGTGATCCGCAATGCCGAAGCTGCGCCAGGCTTCACCAGCAGTGGGCTGAAAGCCCCCCCAAAACCGCCAGAATTCACACTGACCGTATATGTTCCAGGTATGGCAATCTGGGCCGTGGTCGTGGCGTAAACACCATCAACAAAACCGGCAGCAGCTATTGTTGCCGGTATAATATCAGAATTGAAGCCAAGCGTCGCCAGTGCGCTCAGAGCAGCGTCGGTTGCCGCCCAGGTTTTAACTACGGCACCCGAAGCGTCAACAACCTTAACAAGCATGGGAAATGGCTTTCCGGCCTGCTGCGGCGAGAAGGTTTCGATGGCAAGCCCGGCAACTGCCAAAGCGCTGGTTCGGTGCAGGCTGACAACCGCCGAACCGGAGGCATCAGGAAAGGTATTGGAAATAATTCTGAACCCGAAGTCACCCGGGCTGGCGCCGGCATCGGGCCGGTTCGCAGCCAGCCAGGTGTAGCTTTTCGCTTCTTCCCAAGCCACGGCAGGAGCAGCCGGGGTCAGCGTAACATCTGTCAGGGGGCCAAGGCTCCATGACAGGCGTTGCGAAGTGACGTTGCCGGTAAAATTCAGCTTTTCCTGGTCATAGATATCTATGGCCGTCAACTGAGCCGGGAATGGAGTTTCATCGGTCTGGTGCGTATTTACTGCAATATTGAACCGGTGCAGTGGCCCAAAAAACTGCAGCGTACCGGAAAACCCGGAACGGTCGAGAATGTTATCGGTGGCGGTAATTCTGATTTTACCCGGCTGATCGTAATAAACGGCAGAAAGGGTTGCCACACCATCGACAAAAACGACTGTCGAAGATGAAAGTGAACCGGGGCCATTTTCGGAAAGCTGAACAATGCCGCTGTAGTCGGTTTTGACGTTGCCGATTGTGTCGTAAGCTTTTAAAAACAGAGGAAACGAAGCGTTTACCGTCTGATAATAATTGTTTGCAAAGGGTTCAACCGTTGAGGTACCGGGCACGACAGCGAAGTGCGAGAGGTTAGTTGGCTTAAAAGTCACCGTCAGCGAGCCAACCTTTCCTGGTATCACCTTGTCGGTTGCCCAGAGAGTGATGTCTCCGGCAACCCAGTTACGGGCGTAAAGTTCTTTAACGCCATTCGTAAAACCAGACGCCTGAATCGGTGCCATTGGTGGATCAACCAGCTGGCCGAGATCATCTCTGGCTTCGAGAAAAACGCCGGTACCGTTATAGTTGGTATAAACTGCGCCATCGAGGCCAACCGCTTTTATAACCAGTTTAAATGAATCCCCGGCGGTTGGCTCGGGCGGGTAGGTCTCCAGGTCAAAACGGGCAAAGTCAGACGCGGGCGGTAGCAACGTGATATCTTTGTCGCCGGCAACCACACCAAAAGCAGCAGTAATTTTTTTGGTTTCAGGCATGGCTCCGCTGTATTTCAGCTCCACCGACGGTATCAGCAGCTGTCCTTGTGAAAAGCCGCCGGCACTTACCGGCAGAACCGAGGTGAAATCTGTCGACAAACCAATGGTTTCGCTGAAGTTGGTTTTAAGATTTCCGTAGTCGTCATAAGCCTTGACAATCAGGTTAAAAGGCACGCCTTCTGTCTGTATGCTGCTGCAGCTCAACTCAAACCGCTTGGCCGGGCCGGGTAGAACCGTCAGCGGGAACTGGTGCGTCATCGTTGCGTTAACAGTATCCACAACCTGCAGGGTCGCGGCGCCGGGAGTTATCAATCTGAACGCTGAAACAAAGGTTTTGCGGCCAGCATCTGCCGCAACAAAATGATAATCTGCCGGCAAAATTACATCCGGATGAGTGTCGTTGACCGAAAAGCGCACCCAGCCGGCATAATCGTTGGCAACATTGCCATAAATATCAAGAATCGTTACGGTAGCCGAAAAGGGAATGCCAGAATCGGGTGACGTCGTCGAAACACTTAACAGTAGCGCAGCTGGCGGCGCACTGGTAATGGCGATATCGTTGCTGGTGCCGCTGCGATAGCTGCTTTGCCCGGTGATTTTAACCACTTCGGCCTTGGTAAAAAAGCTGCCGGGCAGCAAATTGGCCAAACCAGTCGACCAACTGGCAGCGGGCAGTATTGACGGCGCGTATCCAGCGGTTCCACCGCTGTGGGTATCAGTGAAGGTCATATCGCCGCTGTAGTCAGTTTTAACGTTGTTATAGACGTCAAGAGCCGTCAAAGACAAAGGAAAAATCGTGCCGGCGGCCTGTGGTGATAGCGCCAGGATGGCAAAAGCGCCCAGACGACCAGATTTAACCGTTATCGGCGCAGAAACGGTGGAAAGAGTGCCATCGGTCACGGTTATGGTATTCGTCGGGCCGTTAAACAGAATCGCAGCATTGAAAAACGTGTGCTGGCCACCGTCAGCCGACGGCACCAGAGTATATGCACCTGGAAGCAGGCCGGCAAAAGGTTCACCATCAGAGGTCGTAAATGACCAGGTTTTATCGTAGTCGTCGGCAATATTACCGTAGGCGTCGAGAGCCTTAACCGTAAAGGTAAAGGGCACACCTGCAGTTACTTCACCCGGTGCCGTTATTTCCAGGCTGGCGACAGTGCCGCCAAGAATGGCAACATCGGTCTCGGCCGTAATTGTTGGTGAGTATGACGCCAGAATAGTTGCCGGCGGGTCGACATTGCGCTCGGCAAACATCGCACCCTGAGTTGCCGGGATGTAGTCGAGTTTAACGCTTCTGACTACCGGAGTCGCGTCATAAAAATCCTGTCCGCCCCAGCTACCGATAAGATGAGCATTGAGAACCAGGCGATATTGCAGATAGCGCCGGTTGTTAAAAGCAGTCGGATTGGCGCGGTATTCGCCGGCAGTGAGAGTTAAAGGCAACGCTGTCCAGGCCTGTGCGCCAATCGTGGCCGCGTTGTTACTGCCACGCATGTACAGGGCAATCGTGCCGGTATTGGCCTCGCCTGCAACCACCATCGGGTTAGTCAGAGTCACGCTAGAAGTGCCTATGTCATAGACTACCGAGATAAATTCGCCACTCACCGGGTAGCGATTAACTTTGAAGTCATCGATCCAGGCCATGCCTGGCCTGGACAAGTTATTGGCTCCAACAGTTATGCCCAGTTTGGTATAAACTGTGGCCGCCACATCCGGTTGCGGAACGGGCGAACTGCCATTCGAGCCGCTGAACTCGCGCCAGCTTTGACCGTCGTGACAGCCCATCGGCCTGAATCTGCCCGGGTTGGCTCCAGCGTGAGCATCTCGCCAGATGCCGACCGACAGCGGGTGAGTAGTAACTGTCGAGGGGCTGGTGCCGAATTTTCGGCGATATCGCAAATTATTTGGTGCATTACGATACACAGACTGGGCCGAAAAAACACCAATATCCTGATTGTTGGTATAAGAGTCATCGACTCGCCGCAGCATGGACGAAACAAAACGCGGCCTGGTAGCGTGACTGTCATCTTTCATCATTATGCCGGCATGGCAGAGCGAATAGTCCAACTGCGTATCGAACCACATGCGCCTGATGGCCAAAGTTGCATTGAAAGCAAAAATATCATTGGCTGGCCAGTCAAAATAGAGGTAATAGTAGCTGTCATCAGCATTCTCCTGCCAACGGTTATTGTCGGCAGTAGTATCGCAAAGCAGGTTACAAATACTGCCGTCGCCAAGTGTCCAGATTCTGAGCTGACCATTCTCAACCACAAAGCTCGGGTCAGGTAAATACGGGGTGAACTTTAAAATGACAACCCCTGAGCCACCATTACCGCCGGCGCGGTTCGTTGCAGCAGTTCTGCTGCCACCACCACCACCGCCACCACGATTGGCTGTTCCTGCGCCGCCAGCGGAATTATTGCCACCGTTGCCACCAACGCCGCTGCCGCCAGTTCCGGGAGTCGCCCCCGAGCCGCCACCACCACCGGCATACCAGAGATTGACTCCGGTAATGTTGCTCTGAATTCCTGTCCCGCCGCCGCCACCGTTACCATTGGAAGGAGAAGGACCTCCAGCTGCCCCGGCACCGCCGCCACCACCACCGGCCCTTTGATTTGCCGTAGTACTGCCTCTGCCGGCGCCACCATTGAAGCCCTGGCCTGCTATACCCGTGCCTCCGGCCGGGTTCGTGGCAACAGTATTGCCACCGCCACCACCGCCAGATGCACCGGGGCGACCGGCAGTTCCATTGCCGCGACCACCACCGCCACCACCTGCTGCGACTATTGCGCCCAAGCTTGAATCGCCACCGTCATTGCCAGTGTTGCCAGAAACACCAGTACCACCTGCACCCACGGCTATTGCAATAATCTGGCCTGGAGTAACCGCCATGGTGCCAGCATATACGCCGCCTGCACCGCCACCTGCACCACATTCGCCGTTAGCACCACCGCCGCCGCCGCCACCGCCGCCACCAACCACAAGATATTCAAGCGAAGTCACTCCATCAGGCACGGTAAAACTGTGATTGCCAACTGTTGTATACTGTTGAACAACATCGCCAGAAACGCCATCCTGCCCAAAGCGCAGGACTTTCCAGATGCCGGATGGGGCCATTAACAGGTCTTCAGAAAAATCTGCGTCATACAGGCCTTTGATCGAAATTTCGCGTTTTTCGTAGTCAACCTTGAGATTGGTTGTAGAAGAAGCGACGATAAAATCGTCAGTCAGCCATTGACGGTTCTCCTGCTGGTTAAATTTGCCATCGTGCCCGGAAAGCAACAACCGTTGCGGGTCAAGCTCGCTCAAACCGGCTGCCGCCGCCGACAACGAAATAAGTTCGACCGCTTTGCGGGCATAATTATCACAGGCATCCCACCATTCGAGTTTCCATGGGAATTTCACACCGGCTTTTTGCGGGGTATCTGCCTCGATTGTGATTTTTGCCACCGGCCCCGGGTGTGACAAAAATCCGGTTGTTCCGGTAAAGGCTGGTGCAATGTGCGGTGTCGCGACGACCGACAAAAAACCGGTACGTGTGACTATGGCCCAGAAAGTTACCTCAGACTCGTTGCTTATACTGATCGAGCTGCCATAGTTGACACCATCGCGCGATACCGCAATGCTGCCGTCAGAAACACTGATATCGACAATCGAAGTAACAGGGTAAGCAGTTTCTCGAATCGACAGCGACCGGTAAGTCAGTTTAAAAGGCTCTGAGGCGGTTACCTGGCGATCAGGCGGCGACAGCCAGCTGCGCAAAAAAGGAAATTCAGGAACGGTACTTCGCGGATTATCGACTCGCAGATCGTGTGACACGGCGCCGTTGGTAATCGAGCCCAGCGGGTTTGGTGTAAATGTCACCCTGACGTCAGCAGGCGCATAAGTCGGCGCTTCGTTGGGGTTACCCAGATCCCAGCGGAGATAATAAGTGTGCAGGCCACTATCTGCAGGCGCGAAGGTATACCCGTCTCCCTGAAACGTCTTGTAGTTGCTCGTTAATGCGACTGAGGTAACATTGATTGTATTGGTGTATGGTGTCAGATTGTTATAAACATCAACAACCTTGACAATAAAAGGCGTTGTCAGCTCACTCGAGGCGTAAGCCGGAAAATCGCCGGTAATCCGGTTCGCGGCCGCGGCATTAACTTTAACCGGTATACTGTCAGCCGCTTTTAGCCCGGTAAAAGCCGCCCGCAACTTCTGCGTGCCGGCAGTGGTAAAAGTCCAGGCGGCGGTTCGGCTTGCCTGGTTGGCAAAATTAAGGGTCTGCGGCGATGTGGTTGAGGTAGCTTTAGAGTCTGTCGAACTGACAGTGACGCTGCCGGTTATATTGGCGGGGTTGCCAAAAGCGTCGGTTACTTTAACAGTGTAAGAAATTGCCGAACCGGCCGTGGTAGTGTCAACAGCCGGCTCAATTACCAGCAGACGCGCAGCTGAAGCGACTACCGTTACGTTCATGCTGCCGGAAATCGATGGCTGACTGGTATCAAAAACGTTCAGGGTATAGGCACCGGCCGTAAAATAACTGGCCTGAAAAGTTCCCAGGCCGTTGACCAGAGTTGAATCTTTCGGTATCTGGGCCAGCGGATCAAGGGTGGCAAACCTGACCGCGCCGTTATACTGCTCATTGATATCGCCTGCCGAGTTTGAGGCAGTGACGGTATAATAAAAACTCTGACCGGCAAAAAGGCTGATGCTGCCAGGAGATATGGCAAAATTTGTGGTTTCGCCGCTGACAACACTGATGACGTCTGTGGTATTGCTGTTGCCCGATAAGACATCGACAGCAGTGATGGTAAAATCACCGAGGTTGGCCGGGGTTACTTCGTTCAAAAATCGCTTAAAACCGTTTTCAAAATCCTGAAAACTGTAATTGGCCGGGCCTGTCACCGTCGGGTCAGAGTAACTGAAGTTTATTGTGCCGGTATAACCGTTGAGAGCGTTGTCAAAGCGATCTTTGAGATAAAGATTAAATGAGAGTGAAGTGCCCAGATCTACCGACAAAACATCGGGACGCACTTCTATCACCGGGTCGTTCGCAGCCGGCAGAATATTGACAAAATCTGAGATACCGGTTCTGGCTGAGTCTTCAACCTGAATTTTAATCTGCTCAGCCTTGGTAAAGTTGGCGCCATTGACACCCGAAAAAGTTTTTTCGCCGGCATCGCCCGCAGTAAAGGTATAAATAGCCGGAATTTTAACATTACCGCCAGTAGCCGTATGTGAAATTATGGTAGTGCCAGTGTAGTTGGTCAGCAGATTGCCCTGCTTGTCGCGGGCCCTGATTGTGAAAGTAAAGGTAGCACCGGCATCGGCTGCCGGCGGAGTATCGACTTCAAAACCCCCAAGACTTGAGGGCCTGACATTAAGCACCAGCAGCCCAAGTTTGGAGTTGTCGTTAATATCTTCTACCCGCAGAATCATGTTGCTGTCGGCAGCTGTCAGCACAATCGGAATGGCCAGAAAACCATCTAAAAATTTATAGCCGGTTGTCATCGGAGGCTCACTCAGACCAACACTGGGTATAATGCGGCAGGCACCGTCATAAGAAGTTAAAACTTCTTCGTTGTCATCGCGAGCCTCGATAGTCAGCGTAAAGGGCACCCCTGCCAGCTGATCATAGCCGGCATCGATCATAAAGCGCTCAAGTTCGGCCGGAGCTTCTGCATGAACGCTGATGCCCAGATCACCTGACAGAGCCGTTGGGGTATTAGCTGTTACTGTCTGGTTTCCCGTCGTGTCAAGCGCCATACTGTGCTGACATTCCCCGGCAACGATATTGCCATTCGGTATACTGACAGTGCTCAACGAAGAATTAACAGTGAAATTAGTGTTAACAGTGGTATTAAGATTGCCATAGCTGTCGACCGCCGCTACTTTCATGATGAAAGGAACGTTCTGATACTGGTCAGGATCAGCACTTAACCGCAGTCTGGCGGCAGCACCAACATTGACGTTGATGTCGGTGCTGACGGTAATGCCACTGGCTGCACCTTTTACCCGGAGAGTTTGTTTCGGGGTCGTATAAAAAGCGCAATTGTTTAGATTTGCAATGCCGTTTGCCATTGCAACAGACACTGGAAAAGAGCCGGGCGCCGGGTCTGTTGTGTTAATCAGCATTTGTCCGTTATTACCGGTGGCTGTATTGCCATAGCGGTCTCTGGCAATTATCTGCCCCGAAAAAAGAGCACCGGCAGTCACTGTTGCCGGAAAGCCCTGCAAAGCCAGAGTTGCGGTTTCGAGCGGGGTGCTTTGTATTGAGTCGGAATCGGAGGCTATGACACCTGATGTGGCTACTATTTTAAATGTCTGTGCTATCGGGTTGCGAGCCTGAAAAACCGCAGTGCCCTGATCGAACAAAGTAAAATTATGGCTGCCTCTGGGAAATTCAACCGTGCCCGAGGTCGCCGACAGATTAACCAGCCCGACAAAAGAAGTGACGGTGGCATTACTGCCGTCAACTGCCGTCACGCTGAAGTCGAAGTATTCGCCGGCAGCAACCGTCGCTGGCGCCACTACTTTAAAGCTGGCTACCGGCATGGTATAAAAAATCTCGATTTCGCTGAGGATCGGCGAAACCGCCGTGTCAGCAGTGTTTAGATTTGCCTGCACCTGAATGTAGCGACCGGTATTAGTGATACTGCTGCCATTTATGGTGATCGGAGCACTCCAGACAGCAGAACTGATGCCGGCAGCGGTTGCTGCGGTGCGCACCTGAAAGGAAACCGAGGTTCCGGGTGCGGTTGTGTTGGCTGACCAGGCCAATGAATCATAAACCGGGTTGGCTACCCCGGTGTCGAAAATCTTTGAAATATAACTGCCGGCAGTCGTATAACCAGCCGCCATTTCCCCGCTCAATGCCAGAGACAGTGGGTATTTCGGCTTTATTTCGACCCAGTCGACCTGGCTGCGGCGTTCGCGAATCGTGGGTTGACCTGCGACAGAAAGTGTATGCATGCCCAGACCGACAATTGCAATTCTGCTGGCAACATTGGTGGTGAAGTCGACTGTTGATTCCATCCAGTCAGACATGCCGGCAGCAACATAATAGCGCCGGTCACGACCGGCAGTTCCGGCCTTGATAAACATCAGGGTCGACCAGCCGGTGTTAAACGAAGCCGAGTTGAAACGCCGCAACGCCGTCAAAACCTGTGTGCCGGTCGAAGGTACGGTAATACTCTGCTGATATGCCCGCCAGGAACCTGCCACATAGTCATTGTTAGGCACATTTTCGGGAAAACCCATTGATAAACAGGCATTACTTTTAAAGCCCGAATAGCCGGGTGGAATTACAGAGATCCCGGTTTCGAGAGCCAGAGTAGGATATGTTCCGTGCGGGTTCGCCACCAGACCAGTGAATCCATCAGCCGAAGTGATGCCTGTACCCGTGCCATTTGGCGAAAGGGTCCAGTTGTTGAGACCATCTTCAAAATCGTGGTTCAGAATATAAAATTGACTTAAACCCAGGTCTTCGATGCTGGTTGCATCGGGATTGGCGTAATAAAGCCAGTAGCTATTGTCTGAGGCGGGTGCCGGGTTGGCGTCAGCCTCAAATAACAGGCGAACCGGTGTATTCTGGTTATCTATCGGCCTTTCGTAATCAAGAAGACGAAAAGGGATCTGCACCCCATTCGCGTTTGTCAGGCGCAAATCTGACCAATCATGTTTGGCGTTGCCTATAACATCTATCACGAAGGTGCATTTTTCGCCATAACGTCTGATTTTTCCAATATTGGCGCCAGTGTGACTAAAATCGTTGGGGATAGTCACTGCGATCTCTCGCTTTTTAGCCCAGACGCCACGGCCTCCGAACTTAGCACCCGGAGAGCCGTCTTCGCCGGGATTGGTATTACGCAGGCGCAAAAAGTCAGCGGCAGCACCATCGGTATCGGCGGCAAGTACATCGCTCAACGTCGTACCGGCCGCAGTAAAATCACCATTGGTCTTTATTTTAAAAGAGGCGGCGAATAGCGGGCTGATTCCCCAGAGTAGCAGCAGAATAAAGCCAAAAGCGGTCAGGTAAAATCTACGGTGCACTTTTACTTTTTTACCGGTCTGACGAAAGTGTCGGAACTTTGTGAAGCTGAAACCTGGGTAATCGCCGTTATCGACATGCACACACAAAGATCCGTTCTTTTCACTTTCCATAAAAGCTCCTCAATATTTACCGCCACAAAAAGACATCGGGGTATCTCTCTACAAATATATATAACACCTGTATAACCAGTGCGCAACAGGAATCACACCTGGACACTGACCCCATATCGCTGATTATAATTGCGATTCGCCTGAAATTGGCATACGTTCGTGTCACCTCTGGCGCTTCATTGTGTCGTCCACACGCAATACGACGCCCTTATATCTATCGAAAAAAAATCAACAAGTGGTATATTTTCGCTTCCATGGTGATTGCCTGTATAGAACGAAGCAATGTATAATTGTGTACGCGAATAAAATATCTATTGAGAGGGTTCCCCAGATGGCATCGCCAGATCCGGAAAAATTGACGCAGCTCGCTGAAGAAATTGTTGAAGCGCTCGGCTATCAACTTTTTATCAACGACGAAGAGCCTGAAAATGACCCGGAAAGGAAAAAATACCGGCAGCTGGTTCAGCTTATCGAAATGGAACTCAGCGCCGAACTTTTCGTAGCCACCGGCAAGTCTGACGATGACTTGCAGCCCCCACCTGACGACCATCAGCCAACCTCAGCCCCCACTTTGCAACCCCAGCCGCAGATCGCGAAAGTTGTGCCAATAACAAACGATACTGCAGCAAAAGCAAAACCAGGGACACAGTCACATTCACAGTCACAGTCACATTCACAGTCACGGCTACAGCCTCTGCCAAAACCAGAAAAAGCTTCTGGCAGCACGCAGATTCGCCTTATCAACCACGAAGAAGAGCAGGTTTCGACAGGCACCGCCTTATTCAGGTCGCTATCGCTCTCGTCGGCTTCGGTTTTTGGCATAGCGATCGCAACGGTTTTTCTCGCCGGATTTCTGGTTTCCCAATATCTTTCCGGCGACAGGAATTCAGCGTTCTTTAAAGCGGGCGGCAATAATTCTGGCAAAGCAGCGGCGACACAGAAAGATTCTAAACAGCAGCGGGCGGCCAAGGCCTTCTTCATGATGGCAAAAAGCGACCTCGAAAAAAAGAATTATCAGGCGGCCCGCGAGAGTTGTCGCATGGCCATCTCGCTTGAGCCTGACAACCCGCAATATCAGGAAGCTTTCAAACAAATGGAAATACTCAGCAAAAACAGCAAAAAAAAAGCCAAAACCCTGAAGCAGGGTATTCCCTAAAATGTTGACCGGCACCTGATAACAAACCTGCATGCCTCGAACGCCGAAACAACATGTGCCGACAACAGCTACGATGACGGCAATGAAGACTGCTGGTTCAACCTGATAAACGGCTTTTGGGCTATTCATCGGGCGGGCCGGGAGCGGCAGAAGCCGTCTCCCGGCTGGTTGGTCAATGCTCAGATTATCGAAGGCTCATCCTGGGCGTGGTCTTCATCGCCGGCCGGTTTGCCGAGAAAGGTTACCTGGTCGCCGACTACCTGGGTCATATACTGGGTTTTGCCTTCGCTGTTCTGATAACTTCTGGTTTCGAGGCGGCCTTCTACGAGCACCGGGCGGCCCTTTTTTAAATAGCGGTTGCAGATGTCGGCGGTGTTGTTCCAGACGACGATGCGGAAAAAGGTCGTATCAGTCTTGAGTTCGCCCGCACTGTTGCGCCAGCGCTTGTTGACCGCCACCGAAAAGGTTGCGACGCGGTTGCCATTGCCTGTTTCTTTGATCTGCGGGTCACGGGCCAAATTTCCTGCCAGAAGCACACGATTGATTCCTACCATTTTATTTCCTCCAGATTTTTTTATCGCAAACAGGTCTCACTGATAAATCAATCTAAAAAGGAAAAAGGGAAAAAATAGTTTATTTTTTTTTTATAATTGCCAGAACCTAGATTCGGCCGAGCAAAGAGTAATAAACCAGGCCTATCCACTCGTGCAGAGCTGCGTTTATTGAGGTCAGATAATGCTCTGACGCGTAATACACGCCCGAAGCTGTGTGGGTTGGCGCGGGCAGAACCTCAAAACCCCGACGGGCAAAGGTCAGCACCGACCGGTAGATGTGGGCATTGCTGGTTACGAGAAGAATTCGGTTAATGCCCGCGGGTTGAAGGATTTTTTGAATGTATTCAGCTTCGGTAGCGGTAGTTACTATGTCCTTGCTGATCAGAATGCTTATGCTGGCCTGATCAACCGCAAACATGCTGGTAAAACTTGCCACCCAGGCAGCCTCAGCGTGCCCGTCGATTCTTGAATACCCGGTGCTGATGAGCAGCAATGGTGCCCGACCTTCCTGCAACAGGCTCAGGCCATGCGTCACTCTTTGAAAACCGCTGTAGCCTGGTTCGCCATTTTTCATGGCCCCCGAAGCCAGCACTACGATTGCCTGGGCATTTTCTTTCGCGTGTTCCATGACCAGAGGTTCAGCGAGGTAGCCACCAAGCGGAAAAGCGCTGCCGAGGATCACAAAAACCGCCAGCAGCAGCATGCCGTCTTTCCAGTTCAGGGCGTGGCCACTGCTGAATGTTTTGGCGGTTTGCCGTGAAGCGAGGTAGTGAATCGCTATAATGGCGACGAACAGACCCGCAAAAAAATGTTGGTGCGGCTGGTTGATCTGCCCCATTGCCAGGTAGAGAATCGTTGGAAGAATCAGGATCAGGAATCTTTTCATGGTTTATTGTTCTGGCCTTATTCTGGAATTTTGTGCCTGACGGCTCTGGTTGTCGAAGTCTATGAATTCACGGCACCATGCCAGCATATCTTGCCGCAGCGTGAAATGCTGTTCGATTGATTCAGAAAAGTTTTCGCCAGCCAGAATTCGCTCAAGCTGACGGCGGGCGCGATAAAAGACGGTCTGCCCCCGCGAAATCAGCATCATAAAATTCTCTGACCGCGATCTGCTCAGTATGGCAGAATGCAGAACCAGTTCGGCGAGGATCGCGGTAGCCAGGTTTCTGTCTTTGACCGGTTGGCCGATGCGAATTTCTCCGGGCTGGGGGGGCGGGTTGAGGTGGGCGCTGATGCGATTGAGAATTTCATTGCCGGTCAGTGCCATCAGAAGGATGTGAGATTGCAGAAGCCTCTCTGGCTCGCTGTTGAAGGTCTGACGGTCAAGGTCGATGATCTGATGGTATAGGTTCTGGCTGTCGATGCTGAGCAGATGCAAGGGTATCAGGGCATTTTCAACGGATTTTAAGTTTTTGAGCGGCTTGCGCCTGAATTCGCAAAGCATTTCGTCCATGGCGGCAAGGGTCGGTGCATGTCTGAACGGATTTGCAGCCTTGGGGGCCGCTGCGGGGGCGGGTGGTTTATCGCTGGCAATGGTTTTCGAGATATTCTGAAGTTGTGCGACCGGTGGGGCTTCGATCCCGGGGGCTTTTTCAGGGGCTGTTTTTTTGGTTTCACTTTTTATGAGGGCGGCGGCGAAGCGTTTCTGGTTGCTGCGGGCTGCCAGCAGGAGCATACCCGCATATAATACGGCGATCAGAACTCCGGGCAGGTTGCCGACATAAAAGAACTGGCCGGGAATAGCCTGGAATCTGCTCATCAGGCCAAGCATGCCATCGAGAACCAGCGAAAGCCCTGGGGCGATAATGATCGAAGCCGATGGCCAGAATATTGCCAGCAACGCAGTTATAAACGCCACCGGCAGAATATAACTGAATGACCAGATGATCAGCGGGTTGACCAGCAGGGCAGCCGTCGAAACCGTGCCGAACAGCATTGCTGTTAAGGGCATGGTTCCAAAGCCTGCGGCCATCGAGACGGCAAAATACCTGGCCAGGGGCGCCGGAAAAAACCATCGTTTCAGGGTTTCTTCGATCGGCACCCTGAGAAAAATTATGCTGATCACGGCCGTGAAACTGAGCTGAAACGCCGCGTTGCCTACCAGCTGCGGGTTAGCCAGCAGCAACAGGAAAGCGGCGATTGCCACCGGTCGGGTCGGCGATGGGCTGGCCTCGAGATGCAGAACCGCTACCACGCAGATATACATTATGAAAGCTCGCCAGACTGATGGGCTGCCAACCGTTGTCATTGAGTAGATCAGCAGAAAAACTGCGATCATGACGCTGCGCGACAGTGGTGGCACCCTGAACCAGTGAAGAATTGCCGCAAGAAAGATTATCAAAACCATTATGTGCTGCCCTGAGACTGCCAGAATATGGCTCACACCGGTTTCCCTGAAAAGTACGCGGTCTTCCAGGCTGATCTGGCTGGTGTCGCCGAGTATCAGCCCGATAACTATGCCGGCATGCCGTGCCGGCAATACGCTGTGCAAGCTGTCGCGCAATTTTCGTTGAATCTTGCCGGTCAGATTCGATACTGAAAGGTTTCCCGTTATATTTTCAAGGGTTTTACCATGAAAAACCGGCGGAACACCGGGTGAACCCACTGAAAAATGGCCGGTCAACGAGTAACTCTGCTCGGGTTCAGGCATGGTTTCGGGGGCTTTAATGCTGCAGTCAACGAACCCGGGCACCGCAATCTTCTGGTCGTTTGCACTGTATAAAGTATCGCTCATCTTGAATCTGACGTTTCCGGCACGACTCAAGCTGAGTTCTCCCTTGAATCTGCCTGTCAGGGTGCCTTGTGATCCATCGAGAGCCAGAAAATGAGAGTAATCCGCGGGCGGTACCATCAGCAGATTGCCATAAAAAGCCGCTGAAGATAGAGCCGCCAGCGCCAGAAAAATGAATTGCCATGGCTGAAGCGCCCGGGGAAAAGTCAGCAGCAGGCTGACGACAGCGGCAACCAGCAGGGCAGAGTGCATTCCGGCTGGCAGCGCCGCTGCGAGCAACAGCCCGACCACAAACAGTGCCACAAAGAGCACCAGCATGTCTGGTGAGGCGATTGTGATGCGGTTGCCTGCGTGTTTAGTCATTACTATTCAGTTTTACGCCTGCTTCTTTGAGATTTTTGATTTTAGCCGGCCCGATGCTTTTAACCCGGTCGTCGAAGTCGCGCCAGTCAAAAAACTTGCCGGCTTTCCGTTCTTCAATGATCAGGGATGCTGTTTTTGAGCCGATGCCCGGCAAGCCGCGCAGATCTTCAAAAGTGGCTTCGTTGATAATCACGTGGTCGGGTGCCGCGACGCCTGACTGGCGAATTTCGACGGATACCGGGATTCTGTTGTTCAGGTCAACGCTGAGTTGGTGCGAACCCGCTGCGATGAACTTCTGTAATGAAACCGTGTCTGAGCCGGTCAGCATGAAACCAAGGCCGAGCAACAGTGGCACCATGCAGAGAGCGCGAAAGCTCCAGATTTCAATGGGGTTCAGAGGAAACAAATTTTTAACCCCCATTCTGTCTGGGAAATGCTGGCCGGCCTCGCGCCGATGGCTTTTCTAACCTGTTTCAGGCTTTTCAGTTCGCGAAGTGGGTCTGCGGCAAACTGCTGCCGGTTAAAAACTTTCTGTTGCCAGCCCCCGTTTTCGAGGGCATACCTTACGCAGACCAGGTTGGCAAAGCTTTCAGAAACCAGGGCGAGATTCTGCCATGCAAAATTGGCCGCCCGGGCGATATGTGCCGCCAGCAAGGGCGCGAATGGGTAAAGGCAGGCGGCAACCAGCGCGTTTTCGTGATCGGCAAGGTTGATGCCCGGTGGGGCAAGCCTGACGGCGTGCTTGAGTTCGGTCAGGGCAGCCATGGCGTTCTCGCGGTGCCTGACGTGGTCGCCGGCCCGGTAGGCGGCTTCGAGCCATGGGGCGGCCGCGAAAGCACTTACCGGGCGGTTCAGTTGCTGATATAGCCTGGCGAGCCATTTAAATGCGGGTTCGAGTTCTTGCTGGCGTGGCAGGCCGCTCTGACTGAGGCAGGCGATTCGGCAGGCATCAGTGCCATATTCGCGTTGCAGGTCTTCGGTGAAAGGCATCTCACAGGCAAATGGCGAGATAAAGCCGGGCGTCTGTTCCTGCCATAACTGCGCGAACCTGTTTCTGATATCGTTATCGAGTGAAGAACAAGATAACAAAACAGGCCATTGCCTGGCCTGTTTCTCGATGCTGTGTGGGTTATACCGCGCGGTCAACGGGTGAGCAGACCCCAGAGCTGCCTGGTTTTTTCGTTTTCGATGCCGGCATCGGTTGTGGCAAAAAAGAGCAGCTCACGCGCCTGATTGATGATAGCTGGTTCCTGGAGCGCTTTGCCGCAGGCAATCAGAAATCTGATTTCGAAAACAAAGAAATCCTGGTCGGTTTCTGAGGCTTTCTTTTCGACTTCAAGAAGGTCTTTCATCGCTTTTTCATAGTCGCCGGCCTGGTAAAGTTGCAGTAACTTGACTATTTCGCCGGCGGTGCTGATATTCTGGTTGTTTTCCTGGCGGCGGGCGGCGTCAGACAGCAACTTAACCGCCTCTTCGGCCTTTTTAACCCAGACCGTGTCTGCCTTAAGCTCAAAAAAGTTTTCGTGAGCTATCGACAGGCAGAGACCGATGATGACTTCATTGACTTCGTCAGGGGTATAAAAGGTGCCCGAGGCAACCTTGCGATAAAAATCAATGCTTGGCGAAAAGGTTTCGCGGGCCGCCGCAAAATTTTTGTAGGCTTCTTCAAGATTACCTTTGTTGAAGTCAAGAAAGCCAGTGGCCATCAACTGCGTCTGCTTTTTCTGCTGGCGATTGCCGTGAAAAATAAACCCCCCGGCGGCAACAAGGCCGACCAGAATCAGCAAAATCAGTATCAGGGCTATGTAGCCGCGTGGGCGACTATTCAAGATCTTCATCGGGGCTGTCACCATCGGGTTCATCCTGCGGGATTGGCAAATTGGGAACGGTATTCGTTTCGTGGCGCATTTCACGGGCCTGATTGACAAACCAGAGAATAATGCCCTGGGCGCTTTGACTGCCGTAAATAATCTGTTCAAGAAATTTGTTGCTGTGCTCAATATCGCCCATCAGACGATTGGCACCGGCCAGAATATACATAATTTCGAATACCCGCGACTGCGGAATGTTTTCTTTGGGTATTCTGCTGCCATCAGGCATAAAGGCATCGTCAACACCGCTGGCAGCATTGGTGATGGTCAGAAAACTGATTGCCTCTTTGAGATACGCCTGTTCAAAATCGCGGTAATGCTTTTGCAGCGCCGGATCAGGGGTACTTTCCGCGGCATCGCGGGCTGTCCAGGCACCATTGAGGTAAGTATAGCCCAACAGGCGATGATTGGCCTTGCGGGCCTTGCAACAGATGGCTGCCAGTTCCCACGAACGAATGGCGGCTTCGAGATCGCCATCTCTTTGCAGTTCGTTAAAAGGCTTGCCCTTGGCCAGCAGGCTGCCGGCGACTCTTTCGAGCAGCGGCTTGATCTGCCTGAGAATGGCAATATTGGTCGGAGTCAGTTCACGCAGCTTCTCAGCTTCGAGGTCTTTCCAGATCTGCTGCCCGGAAGATGCGGCTTTAACCCGGTTGGCGGCTTCCCATTGGGATTTGTGGTTGTCAAGAAAAGCCTTGCGTCGAGCGTCTTCCTGGTTCATCAGCGGGCAGAAAAATTTATCTTCGGCGGCATAAAGGCAGTGGGGGCAGACGCAGACATTAAAATAACGTGGGTTGATAGTGCCGAGGTAGACCGGGCGATAATCTATATCGCGTTTGTCTAGACTGAACTGTTTCTTTTTTAGCAGGTAACGTTTGAATTCTTTGTTGCAAACAGGGCAGGTTATGTCTTTCGCCACAAAAAGTTTATCGTTCAGAGCCATAAATTCCACCGTCGTTTCTTGGGTAGGTTTAACTGATAAATTGTTATTACCATAACTTAAAACTAGAGAATTCGCAACAGTTTATGCACTTGAGGTATCCATCTGACCTCAAAAAAGTGGGGCCGGAAAAGCTGAATCCAGCTGGTAATTGTTCCTGTGTCCCAGTCGCTGATGTGTGCTGGAAAAAGCGCGCATGGCTGCAAAACCAGAGTGAACTTCCCTGGCTCGAGTTCCCCGATCATTTTGAGCAGCCTGGCGGGGGCGTCGTCAACATCAATGGCCAGCCGGAAATAAGTGCTGCAAGGGTCTGCGTGCCCGATTATTTTTGCCAGCGCCCGACTGCTGCGCAGCTGACTCAGGCCTGAACCACAGGTGAGATCGATGCACCAGCGGTTAACCAGCGGGGCCAGGCGCAGGTATTCTTTAACCGGCGTGCCAGCGGTCTGCATGAACGTGGCAATATTGTGGTTTCGCAATATCTGCAGCATGTCTGCCAGAAAATCAGGCTGGTGCAGAGGGTCGTCACCGATAAAAGCCACGCTGAAAAACTCTTCGAGCGGGTAGGTATCGGCAAGTAATTGAAAGAGTCGCGAAGGTGATACCGGGTTGCGGGCATAGTGGTTTCTCGCGCCCGGCAGGGTTCTCAGCACAAAAGTATCATCATCAGCTGATTGCCCGGGTGCTGCAAGCCTGACAAAAAGCTGCATGGTGCCGACCAGCAACCCTTCACCCTGAATTGAAGCGAAAACTTCGCTGATGTTACCTCTTGGTGTTTTCAATGTCTTTTCCAAGCATTACAAAAAGATTCTGTTCGTTGATAATCGGAACCCTGTGCTGCGTGGCTTTGCTCTTTTTGGTCGAAACATAGTCTTCGCCTTCAAGTGAGCCGATGAGCAGATAATCAGTTTTTGCTGAAACCGACGATTTGACCTGGCCGCCGTGCGCCTTGATCAATTCTTCAAGTTCGCGGCGCGGCACCACTGCTTCACCGGTGACGACAAAAGACTTGCCGTTCAGCTGACTGCCAGCTCTCTGACTGGCGATTTCTGCGGCAGAAGGGCCATGCCACCAGACTTTGAGCGCCGCAATGAACTGGTGGTTACGAGGGTTCTCAAGATAATCTCTGATACTCTGCGCTACCCGTTCCTTGATGCCTTCAATTTTGACCAGCGTGGCAATATCAGCACCAAGAAAGGCCTCAAGAGACTGATTGCAATGCTCGGCAATTTTTTCACTGACCACGATGCCAACGTTGTTGATGCCAAGAGCAGAAATCAGCCTGAAAAGAGGCTTTCCGGCGGCCGCCGCGATGCTGGCCGTAATTTTAACTGCCGACTTTTCACCCATTCTTTCAATACCGGCCAGAGAAGCAGCCTGCATCGAAAGAACATCTTCGATTTCTTTGATCATGCCGGCTTCGAGCAGGCGATCAACCAGTTGCGGCCCGAAATTCTCGATTTCCATCTGGGTGATAAAATGAATGACGCGTCTGGCTATCACCCCCCGACAGTCGGGGTTCTCACAGCGCACCGTAGTGGCGGTTTCGGCGTCAGCGCTTTTAAAAATAGTTATTTTTTGCCGGCAAACCGGGCATTCTGACGGCGGCTCAATCATTTTTTCATCGCCGGTGCGCTTTTCAGGCAGTGATTCAACGATATATGGAATAATATAACCGGCCTTCTCGACGACTACCTGATCACCGATGCGAATGTCTTTTTCGGTTATCTGGTCAAGGTTATGCAGCGAAGCCCGCGCTACGGTCGTGCCACCGAGTTCAACCGGTTCAAGGCAGGCAACCGGCGTCAGTTGCGATCTGCCGATCTGCCATTCCACAGAGAGCAACCGCGAAATAGCCCGTTCCTGGGGGTATTTGTAAGCAATAACCCAGCGGGGCGCCTTGGCCGTGTTGCCGAGTTCCTGCTGCTGGGCCAGGCTGTCGATCTTGATTACCACTCCATCGATATCAAAAGAAAATTCGTGGCGGCGGTGGGCGATACTCTCGATAAACCCCGCAATTTCTGCAGGACTGTTGCAGACCTGCCAGGCCTGATTGAGCTTAAAACCCTGCTCTTCAAGAAAAGCCAGCACCTCTGAATGCCTTTTAAAGCCAAGCTCGTGGGCCTGCGCGATGCCGTAGACCATGACCTGCAGGCCGCGCCCGGCCGCAACTGAGGGGTCAAGTGATTTTATGGTTCCGGAGGTCAGATTGCGGCAATTCTTGAACGGCTCCTCACCGGCTTCAATTCTTGCCTGATTCAGCTTCTCGAGAACCGGGCGAGGCGTGTAAATCTCACCTCTGACGTCCATGTCAAAGTGACTCGCTACAGTCAGCGGCAATGAACGAATGGTTTTGACATTGCCGGTAACCAGGTCGCCTTCAAGGCCGCTTCCACGAGTGGCACCCATTTTAAAAAAACCGTTCTGATAATTAAAGGTTCCTGAGACACCATCGATTTTAAGCTCGGCAACCACCGGAAACGGGCTTTGCCCGAGCAGTTTCTCACAGCGCAGCAACCAGTCGTTGATGTCGCCGGCCGAGTATGAATTTTCGATACTCATCATCGGAACACGATGCTTAACCGAAGAAAACGAAGTGACAGACTCGCCGACCCGCTGAGTAGGCGAGTCTGGCGTGATCAGTTCCGGGTTGGCTTCTTCGAGCGCCTTCAGTTGCTCAAGCAGTCGGTCAAATTCGCCGTCAGATATTTCAGGGTCGGCCTCGACATAATACAGATGCTCGTGCCGCCTGATTTGGGTTCTAAGTTTTTCGATCTGGTTCTTGAGATCGCTCATGTCAGTCTACCATCGCTGTATTGATGAATTGTAATCCCTTGTCGGTGCCAATCCAGAGGATATCGCCGCTGGCGGCCAGTTTGCGTATTCGGGGTGAGAATTCACCCGAACTGGCGGTAATCAAATTAATCCGCTCATTCTTGATGCGGGCCAGACCCTCATCGGTGCCGGTCCAGATTGCTTCGCGGTGCGCGATAATCGTGTTGACGCGATTGTCGGGCAAGCCGTGAATCCGTGAAAAACTGACCATATTCGGCATAAAATTGTTAAAAAAGCTTTCAGCAGGCGTCGAAAGCATCAGCACCCCACGGGCGCTGCTCAGCCACAGATGCTTGCCATCAAAGGCCATGTCGGTGATTGGCCGCGAAATGACTGATCTGGCATGATCGACATTTTTCCACAGCTCGGGATTTGAAGCGGGAAAATTGATGTTCCAGATACTCAAACCACGATCATGAGCGGCGACGAACCAGGTCGAAAACCGGGCGATGTGCTGGCACCAGTTATTGCGCAGACCACCGTTGGTGTTGTGTTCGTTAATTGTCTGAAACTGATTGCCAGGCTTCATAAAGGCAGTGCCATTCTGGGTGCCTGCCCAGAGGGTTGCGCCATCCCACTTCAGGCTCCAGATGACTTGAGAGGGCAGAGAATCTGATTGATCAGCCCTGACGAACCTTCCTGATTCGTTCTGGCGGCAAAGACCGGCGAAGGTGCCAACCCAGACGGTTTTGCCGTCAAAAGCGAGACTGCCGGCCTGAGCATAAGGAAAGCTGCCTTCATTGATCGAGTAATGCTGAACCTGGTCTTCGATTATCGAGCTGACGCCACCTTCGTGGGCAACCCAGACCCGGCCTTTCGGGTCGATGAGAATATCATTCACTGCCGGTGTTCGAAAAATGCGGCTGAACGGCACTGCAAGATTGCCGGTATTCTCTTTGCTGTCTGATATCAGTTTGGTGGCTTCACTGATGCCCGTAGCCGGTTCAGCCTGCTCGGGTATCTGCCCGGCATTGTCGCCGCCATCTGGTGCCGCCTGCTCTTCATGGAGGCCCGATTCCTGAATTGCCAGAAAGATGACCGCGATCAGCAGAACAACAGCCCAGAACAGCCAGGCGAAACTGCGTGATTTCTTGCCCGGAACGCTGGTCAAAACAGTTCCTCCATCGTAACCGGAATTTTCTGTCGATCTTTAATTATTGCTATTTCAGCTGGTCTTACCTGGTTGCCATCATCGTCAAAGCCGCCAGAACCGGCGACGCTTTCCCAGCCATGCAGGGCGGCGAGGGCGTTACGCACGGTCACACGGTCAGTATCGCCTGATTTAAGAGCCAGAGCAAGCAACATCATGGCTTCATAACCCATGGCCGCGTCGGCATCGGCCGGCTGATCGAAGATTTCGGCGTATTCGCTGAGGAAATAATCGGCCCTTTGCCCGCCAGCCCGGGGGTTGAAGGGCAGGGTAGTGACTATGGCTTCAGAGTAGACACCGGCAAGGTTCATAAATTCACTGGCGGCCAGCTGGTTGCCACCGAAAATTGGCTGCGAAAAGCGGGCTTCCCTGAATTGACGTAGAATCATGGCCGAATCGTCGGCAGGGGCAAGTATGGTCAGAGAATCAGGGTTGGCGGCCATAATGGTTTCGATCTGCCTGCGAAAATTCAAGGTGCCGCGTCGAAACGATATGGCGGCGCACACCTGCTGGCCAAGCCTGCTGCAAATTTCGATGAATTTCTGGGCGCTGTCAGGGCTGTATAGCTCAAGATCGTAGATAAGGGCCGGTTTTCGGCTGTTGAAGCGCTTAACAGCATATTCTGCCAGGGCCTCAAACTGCCGGCGATCATCGGTGACGCTGCGAAAGGTGAAGCGACTGCCGCTGGTGGTAACCTCAAAGTGCGTGCAGATAGCCGTTATGAAGGGTATTTGAGCTTTTTCAGCCATTTCTTGAATTATTCGCGTGTTTGCCGGGCTGAAACCACCAATCAATGCTGTTACTGAAAGATCGTAAATCAGGTCACGCGTAACTTCTGCGGTTTGCTCGGCCTGACCCCTGGTGTCACGCAACTCCAGGCTGATCTGGTGACCGTTGATGCCGCCGAGTTCATTTATATGCCTTGCCGCCAGAGTTAAACCGTTCAAATGGTTCTGGGCGCGTTGCGAATAGGCGCCGCTGACTGGCAGTATCACGCCGATTTTCAGGCTTGCTGAATCAAAATCGATAGAAAAGAGAACAATCGCCAGCAGCACCGGAACCGCAAGAATCTGGTAGATGTCAAAGCGCTTGAAAAAGCTTGCTGCTCTGGTTATAAAGGCAGGCATTTTCATGCGAAACTGTTTCTGATGAAGGTCATGACCAGAAGAAACAGACCCATATAGATAGCCATGGCAAAGAAATAGAGCATGGCAAAAAAGAAAAACGGCATTTCTTTAATGACCTTATTGAAAAACTCGTTCTCAACCTCTTTAAAAATCGGGTTCTTCGTCGAAAACCGGTCAAAAACAAAAACCAGCAGCGCACCCAGGCCAAAAAAGCCGAGGGCGCTGCCGAAGCCAAAGGCAAACACCGGGGTGTAGATATTCTGCGGTGAGGTCGAATAAAGAAGGTAGGCAATGCCCATACTGAACGCCAGCAGGCCGCAAAAGACCACCGATGCCCAGAATATCCATGCCCAGACGAATTCTTTCATAGAAGGGTTTATGCCTTGACTTTTTTCCAGGTGCCGAGATTCGCGTCTGTCGGGTACTTCTTGCGGTTTTTCTGCATCTTCGCCCGCATCGAAGAAGCAATGTCGATCTTCAGAACATTGGCCAGGCTGATCAGATAAGCCATGACATCAGAGAGCTCTTCAGAAATCTCATGCAACTTCTCTGCGTCGATAGCTTCGTCACCCGGCGGCGCCCATTGAAAATGCTCAAGCAGCTCGGCGGCCTCAAGGGTCACCGAAACTGCCAGATTGCGCGGGGTGTGGTAGGGTTCCCATTTTCGTTCTGAGACGAAATCATTAACCAGTTCTTTCAGATCGTTGACACTGGTTGTGGCATCTGAACGGTCTATCATCGATTCATGCTGCGGCTTGTGCATTGGTTTTGCGCTCAGCGGGTTCCTTCCGGGGTGATGCCATAGACATACATGGCGGCAGCATTCATTCTGAGAATGTTGCGGCAAAGGTTTTCGTTGACGATGGCCATCGTGTCGGTGACCTGATGATAATTCGGGTTGCTGTCGAATTCTGATTGAATAGTCAGCACGGCCGGAATCTTCTGGGTCAGAAAGGGCGCGTGGTCTGAGCCATGCGGGCTGTAACTGGTAGTGATGCTGAAATTGGCGTAGTTTTTCGCCAACTCGGTGAGCTTGCCTACCAGCGGCTTGTATTGCGAACTCGTTTCAATCATCACCGAAAGCGGTGCTACTGCATCAAAAGCTATCATGTCAAGGTTAAAAACCGCCCGGATTGCTGATTTCTCTTCGGTGCTCAGGCTCTTAACGTAAGCCTTTGAGCCATACAGGCCCTGCTCTTCGCCCATGAATAAAACGAATCTGATAGTAGCAGCGGGCTTGACACCAGTGTCTTTAATCAGTCTGGCCATGGAAATGGCACCCGCGGCACCACTGCCGTTATCGTCAGCGCCCGGCGCGTTGTTGCTCGGCTGACGCGAAGTGCTGTCGAGGTGGCCGCACATGATGACCTGGCCGTATCTGGCTTCGTCGCTGCCTTTGATCTCGGCAATCAGATTGTTGGCCATACTGCCGCCCAAATTGAACTGGGCCTGCCAAACCTTGCAGCCGAGGTCTTCTAGAATCTTCTGGCAGTAGTTGACCGACTGCTGGGCCGGTTCAACATAGGTATATCTGGTCTTAAAATTGACCAGACCGTTAAGATCGTTCATAAAAGCCGGCATATCAAGCTTGTCGATGAAGTCGGCAATTGCATCGTTGGTCTTAAAAGTCGATTTGTCGCCCATTTCGGGGGTGGTCAGCACTACCTGGTTTTCGGGCAGAAGGTCGACCCGCGTAAAATCAGAAGACTTGGCCATGATATTCATGCCTGCCGTCTCGCCGGCAAGCAGAACGATAAAGCCATGACCCTTGAAAACTACCCTGGCACCCGGAAAAGTCGCCGATAAAATGGCCGGGTCTTTGGTGGTTACCATATAAAGCTTTTCGCCGGGCCGCACCGGAGTTGAAGTGCCCTGCGGCGCTTTGCTGGCTGCATCGTTAAAAATTTCACCGCCCCGGATAATGATGGTTTCGCCAAGCTGCGTGTATTTCTCGGTGCCGGAACCCGACTTTTTTATCAGGGCATAGCCCTCGGCAGTTGGCAGAGTCTGAACCCAGTCGGCAGCAAAAGCCGCACTGCAACCCATGAATGCCATCGCCATACCAAACTTTGCAAAGCCGGATCTTGCGAAAAATTTCATCTCAATACTCCTTGCCTGTTTACGCAGATACTTCTTTAATGATAACTTATTAAATAGAGAATCTCAAAAGTTTTGTTAATATTTCAGGATGTAAAAATTACGGCAATCAAAACAGTGCCCGACAGCCACAGACCTTCATATTCTGGAAACCGCCCGGCGACGCCAGGTGGTTACACCATGCCCGAACTGCTGATCACCATTCTGCTGCTCGCGATTCTTTTCACCCTGACTATTATCTTTTCAAGTGGTATGAACCAGTCAAAGAAACTGCGCGATTACAGCGTTGCCGTTGCCCTGGGCCAGCAGGCCATCGAAATTGCACGCTCTGCACCATTTACACTTCTAGACGACGCCGATGCCGGCAAAAATAGCGTTGAGACCGACTTGAATACGGCTGCGAACCCCGCCGACCAGTTGTCGCCTGATTATGAATCAGGCGGAATCAAATACCGCCGTGAGGTTGAGATTACCGACATCATGGCTGCCGAAGACAAGAACCGCCCGATTGGTCTGAAGCTTATCAAGGTAACCGTCAACTGGAAACCCCTCGACGGCGGGAAACCAGAGCCATTTATCATCACTTCGACGATTGCCAATATGAATTAGCCATGAAAATCATCTGCCATAATTCAAAAGCACCAGTTCGCCGAAAAGCAGCCGGCTTCACCCTTGTTGAAGCCCTGGTGGCGGTTGCTATCTCGACCCTCATTCTTATGTTCGCCTACCGGGTGTTCTTTTCCCAGACCGAAATGGTCACCAGATCAATCGAGTTTCTGCACGTCAACGAAGGCTTTCGTAAGGTTGTCACCTTTATGGGTGATGATATTCGCGAATCCACCACCATTCTCAAACCGATCCCGATTTTCAGCGACCGGGTAGCCTCAATGGCCACGATTCCCGGGGTTATTCTGCACCTGCAAAGCTCAGAACTCGACCCGCAGATCGCTTTTAACAGCCAACTAGGCGGTCAGGTGGCGGTGCGCCGCCAGGTGATTTATGAACTCGAAAAAATCCCTAATCCTGAATCGCAGACCGTGCCTCGCTATCGCCTGATTCGCACCGCTACCATCGAAGAGAAGCCCGGCCAGCAGAGCACCCAACGTCAGGTGCTCGTCGAGAATATTCGCGATATGGTTATTTATCGAACGGTGCGCAAGCCGTTCAAACCGGCCAATATAAGTTCTTCAGGCGACAGTCTGCTGCTGGCGCAACCCCTGAGCCAGTCCGGCACCGGCAATAACCTTGTGCACGTCCGGATGATCCTCGAAAGAACCCGCAAAGAGACCGAGACCGGGCAGGTTTACAGCATCGCCATGAATACCAGCTTTTACAAGCGCGGAAAAGAGATTTTTAAGAACCCATGAGTATTAATAAGCTTAACGGCAGGCGTGGTTCGGGCTACCTCATTGTTCTGGGGTTTGCCGGGTTGCTGCTCATATTTTTCGGTATTTTTTTCCAGTTCAAGTCTGGGCATCAGCAACTGCAGTCAAAAGATGTGCGCCGCTTTGTTGCTTCAAACCTGGGTGAAGCAGCTCTGAACTGCATCATCGCCGAGTTGAATGCTAATCGCGCTTTCAATACCCATCGTTATTTTCGCGACAAAGAAAAATACTACTGGACCGGCCCAATCAAAAAACGTGAATCATTGATCGGCAAAATCGATGGAATCGGTCTCGATGGTGTAAATGCCGGCATTTACAGTGGTTCTTCCCCGGCGGGTGAATTCAAGGCCAGATTTGCCAACGTCTGGGGTGCCCGTGAAAATTCAAAGACTGAGACCCTCAAAGAAGCCGAAATGTACACCCGGGCCGAAATCGTCGTCAAGGTCGGCGCCGGCTGGGGCATCAAAGAACAAACCTGCCGCAAAATCACCGCCCTGATCGAAAGACGCTACCCTGCCACCGAAAGCCTTCTTTTTGACGGCGAATTTCTTGACCTCGGCAGTCTCGGCCCTTACCCCGGCCGCGAAAACCAGTTGCGCACCGGTCGATTGTACGGCTACCACTGGATCACCTTCAACACCGCAGGTGGTGCCTGCCGAGGCTCAGAACTCCTTGACATGGAAAAGATCGAAACCCCGGGCCTGATCAGGGCCTTAAAAGATACGCGCCTGAGCTTTGCCGACAACTCAGACATGAAGCTGAATTCAACCAACGATTCAATTCAGGTCAATAAATTCGAAACCCACGACGGGTTCCTGCTCGACGGTGCCCATGGCGCACATCCGATCAAACTCGCAAGACTGCCCCGCGAGCGTATAAAGGCTACGGCCGAGCGCTATCGAAAATCTTACGGCCTGGTAATCGATGAGAAGACCTTGCCAGCCGGCAATTACAAAAACCCTTACGATACGAAGAGCCAGTATGTCGATCTCGACTTTGGCGATTTCAAGGTGACCAAGGCCGTTACTGCCAGCGGTTCTGCTGATACAGCCAGTGGCTCTGCCGATACTGACTCCGGCAACGGTGGCGATGAAAACGAAGAAGAAGTCGACGAAACCGATTACAACCTGACTTCTGATGAACCCGAAATTATCCGCAAGCTTAAAGGCGACAAAATTCTCATTTATGCCGAGGTGCCACTGCGCATCTGGGGCTGCCCTGACCGCACTGTCACCATTTACAGCACAAAAGACATCGTAATCGGCGGTGATTTTAACCAGAACCCCCGCACCGTGCAGGTTTATAAAGATGATTCTTTAACGAACTACAAGTTTTCGATAGTCAACGGCAAGGGAAACCACAAGGTCGGAGCCTTGATAATGTCTGAAGGTCGCGTGCTCATCGATGTCTCGCGCCCAACGCTCTTCGCCCGCAATGAAATCAAGCCATTCTTTCTTTATTCTCTGGCAATGGCCATGAACCCCTCGACCACTGACATAGAAGCCGAAATCAAAACACTGCTCTGCCCCTTCGACCCTGACAACCGCAAGTCGTTGATCGGTCTCGGTGAACTTGGCGCTGATGGCAACTTTGAGGCAAGATTCGGCGCCATGGCCTTTCTGTATAACAACAAGGAACTCAATGGCGGCGGCCTGTACCAGTCGAAAATGGAAGACGTCATCAATTTCTTCACCCCCGGCGCCAGCGATCGCCCCCGCTTTGCCATCAAAGACGAAAAAGCACGTAATGCGGTGATTGAAACCCTGAAGAACCTGGTTAGAGTTTCTGGCGACCTGACCATGAGCGAACAAGACCAGGTTTTCGACCAGGCCTGGCAGCAGGCCGTCATCGAAGAAAACACGGCACCGATGCCGAATTCAGGGGCAATGGGCCTGATGCGGCATCTGTTCGAAGAAGCAAAAAAAGATCCTAACGATGCTATTTATCTGCCCGAAATCACCATAAATGCCGCACTCGTCAGTTCGGCCTGCCGGTCATCACGCTGGCAGATCGGTAATTCGCCCGACAAGGTTGATGACGAGATCGGCAATGCCGGCAGCCTTGAATATATGCGCGAACCCGGTTTCATTATTCAGAGAGTCTACGGCGGGGTTATCCGTCTGGCTGCAAAAAAACCTGAATACTTCATGTCGGGTGCCCATACCGGCAAGAATATCTTGCGCCGCCGCCTCTGGGACCCAACAAACCTGCGTAACCGTCATTTTAAGCCACTCGAAGCCCCGGCGGTCCACAATCTTCTCACCTTCTCAGAAGAATCAATCAGCGTCAAAGAATACGATAACTTTTCTGGCAAAAACTGACCACGCACACCGCTGCCACCCTTCGCGTCAGCAGCAATTCCCGGTCAAAAACCAGCCCTGCTGACAGGCTGCAGCTGCAACTTTTAAAAGACAACAAGTTAAACACAAGTGACTTTTGATGAGAGTTTTAAAACTCACCGAGAATTACTTTTGCGTCAGTAAGAGGTTTTGCCGCCGGCGCCTGCTACTGTGAACAGCCAGCCGTGCTGGGCGGTTACCCCGGTGCCACGGTCGCGCAGATAGATGTCGATAAAATAATTGCCCGGCCCGAACGGGGTTTCGAGGCTGGCATAAAGCATTCTTGTGGCATTATCAAAGCGAAAGCTGACCTTTTTGCCGGTGGCTTTGGCATTCAATACATATTTTTCGGGCGAGTAGTCGCCGAGGTTGTCGAGACGGCAGCTGAAGGTTGCCAGCTGATCGACCACCTGCCCGGGGGCAGGGTAGCACTCTGAAACCGGCAGGCCGGCCATACCAAACCGGATCAAAAACTTGTTCATGTCGTCGGTTGAATAAATGACCTGACGCTTAATCAGCCAGGGCGACAGGCCCGGGTAATTCGCGCCGCCATCAACGGTCATCGCTCCGGCAAAGCCGGCTTCCCGGGCCAGGGCCATTGTCCGGTCGCTGTAGACGCCATAAGGCCAGACCATTAACTTGACTTTATTGCCCAGTTTGCTTTCGATCAACTGTCGTGACGAAATTATCTCGTTTTTAAGAAAAGCTTTTTCTTCTTCGGGGTGGGCGTAGCGGGCGGCGAGGTTGCCGTGGCTCATCGAGTGGCATTCGACACTCCAGCCGGCCTTGAGCAGTTCCCCGAGTTGCTGCCAGCTCATCGCCTGCGATGAACCGATAAACGCCGGGTAAATGCAGACAATACCCTTGAAACCGTATTCTTGCATCGCCGGAAATGCATAATCGTAGACAGTTCGGTAACCATCGTCGAAAGTGAATACAGCCTGGTTGCCACCCCTGGGGGCGTCTGCCGCAATCGCTGCAAGCAGTTCTTCAGAGTTCAAACTCTTGTAATTGCGATCTTTTAAATACTTCAGCTGGCTTTTGAAGCGCTCAAGAGAAAGCGAAAACTTGTTGGCAGCCACAGGCTGAACCTGATGGTAGCAGAAGGCGACAATGCTGTTGGCCGACCAGGCCGGCACCGCCAGCAGAAGAACCAGAAGAAAGGTAGTAATAGCTTGTTTCATGGGTTTGTCCTGAATTATTTCGTTGATACCAAAAGAATATAACAGTTTCAGGGCAAAAAAAAAAGGCCACCTAGGCAGCCTTGATCAAGGAAAGGAATGATTGAAGACAACTGACGAACAAGTCGTGCAGTGTTATTCATATATATGCAATTCGCGTGCCAACTTTTTTTAGCCGCTAATGGTGCGATTTTGCACAGATTAGTCGTGGCAAGCCCCTTGTTGCTTATTATTTATACAGCCTGGGATGCTTATCTGTGTATAATTTGCACAGAACGTCTGTTTAATCTTCATGCAGAAGTTGCTCAACATGCAAAAAAAAAGACCACCCGTCGGGTGGTCTTCTTGTTAAGACTCAGCTTCAGCCAGGAAGATTAAAATTGTCGGGTAACTGAATAGTAGAAATAGCATGCTTGTAAATCAACTGTTTTTTGCCTTCGGATTCAAGAAGAATCACGAAAGTGTCAAAATCAAGGATGGTGCCCTGAATCTGGAAACCTTTCATAAGAAAGATTTTAACAGATTCCTTTTCGTCTTTCAGATACTGAAGGATGTTGTCTTGAATGTTTACAGCAGGCATATATCTTACCTCCAATTAGTGTCTTATTTAGATAGACTATTTTTAGAAAAAAAGCAATCAATTTTCATGCTCATTGCATTTGATGCCTTTTTCATCGATAGTCCAGTTGCCAGAGGTCGGGCAGCGCGGCAAGGCATCTTCTTCGGTCGCCTGATCGAGAATGGTCGGGGTGCCGCTTGCGGTCGGCTGTTTGCTGTTTTGCAGCTGCTTGAACAATCGGGCGCGATTATAAGCGCAACAGGCGTGTTCATCAAATATCAACGGAATTGCCGGAATATCGCGGTGCTGGCTGCACTGAATAAGGCCGCTGAATGCGTCGGTGGTGATTTTGCCGCCCGCCGGGCAGCACTTTGCCAGGTCAGGGGCATAAAACATGCGGTTTATAAAGCAGATCGTTCTTGCCAGGTAGTGATCGAGCGCCTTTTTGAGGAGCGGGTTGTCGAGTCTGAATCTGGCCACCAGCCAGTCGGCGATCTTCTCGAAGTCTGTGGAAACATAGATCAGGTCTTTGTCGCCACGAACCTTTATGGTGGTGTCAATGCCGAGTCGCTGCGTTTGAAGCTTGAAGGCAAAGAGTTCGCGGGCGAATTTTTTCATGAAGTCTTCGTTTTCTGCTTTTCCGGTGGTGGCGGTCGAAAATTCATTTAAATTACCGTTTTTGAAGGTATAACGGGTATAAATTCTGACGAACGGGGCGAGCGGGTTAGCGATAAAGGGCTTGAAAAATTGCGGAATCAGTGCGTGGAAGTTGTTCCAGTCGTAAATGATTTCGAGAAAACTCTCGGGGTTGAAAGGTATGATCTGCCCGAGCAGTTCGGGTGTGTCGCTGGCTTCAAGGCTGCGGGCGCTGAGATAGACCGAGTTGCGATCGGCCACGGCATTGAGGCGCTTGTTGCCGAAGCTGAAAACACAACGGTCAGGAGTTTCGCTGAGTTGTTGTTTAACGTTCAACTGTGCAAAATAGTTGTTAAGCAGTGCCAGCAGGGTTGACCCTGAAGTTGCTTCGCTGTCGATGCGCACGATCACCGATTTTTTTATGCGGATCGGTTGCCTGACAAAAATAGTTACAGATTTGTCAGAAAAATTAGCGGCGGCCGGAAGAACGGTTTCGAGCATTTTAAAGAAGAGGGGCCCGAATGAAACAATCAGTGGGTGCTGACTGCCGGGAGGTAAGCCGACGAAGAGCTTATCGACCGGCTTTTCTGTTTTATCGGTGGCCGGCAGAGGGGCATTGTTTGAGTCTGCCGGGGTTTCGGCGGGGGGTTCGGCCGCGGTTTCGGCTGGCTGACCTTCGAGTTCAACGTTCGGTGCGGTTGGGTTTTCATCTTCGGCGGCGGCCGGCGGCTCTGCTTTGTTCGCGAGTTTGTAACTGTCGAAAACCGGTTCATTCAGGGAGCGAACCCCAGACTTGATGTCAGAGCAGAGTTTGGTCATGTCGATTGCCTGGTCGTAGAGCTTTTCTTCCTGATACAGGCGGGCAATGCTCATGAGAATATTGGTGACTTTTTCTTTGTCGGCACGCTCGCCCATAAGGCTGTGGTAATCAGCCATGGCGCTGTGATATGACTTGAGTCGTACCGCCAGATAAAGGCTGTTGTCGGGGTCTTTGAGTTTTGGATCGGCCTTGAATGCTTCACGCAGGTAAGTGATCGCCGAAGCAAAATCATTCTTGTCAAGATAAACCCGGCCGATGTGCAGAAGCACCTCACCCTGGCCCGGCACCAGCTGATTTGCTTTGAGCAGCAGGTTCAGAGCTTTTTCATGGTCGCCGTTGCGGTAGTATGCCCAACCAAGCGTGTCAATATAGGAAGCGTTGTTTTTATCAAGTTGAACAGCTGCTTCAGCCATGGTGATGGCTTTGTCGATGTTGCTGTTCTTCTCGGTGTAGAGATAGGCGAGGTTATTGAGTGCCTCAGCGGAATCGGGCCTGATCTTGATGGCATTATCATAATGTTCCGCGGCGCTTTCAAAGTTCCCCTGGGCGTAATAAACGGTGGCCAGGTGATAATGAGGCTCATAGACATTCATTTTTATCGAAAGCGACTTCTTCAGCTCTTCTTCAGCTTTCCGGTAATCATGGTTTTTAAAAGCCGCCCAGCCCAGGCTGTCTCTGAAGCCAGGGCTTTCAGGTTCAAGATCAACCGCCCGCTGGCAGAGTTCTTGTGATATCTGGGTGTTAACGCCATATTCGGCATACAGATAGCCCAGATTATTTAGAGCGTGCGGGTTGTTTGGTGAGAGTTCAAGAATTTTCTTGTAAACCGCCTCTTCGAGCCAGAAAGGTTCGGGCTTGTTGCGTGTCTGGTAGTCTTCATGCAGGCCCATGTAAATGCCGAGCAGTGAGTTTTGCAGTTTCGGGTTGCGCGGGTCGAGAGAAGAGGCCTTTTCGTATGAAGCGATCGATAAAAACAGCGATGAATCCATTGAACCCAGAAATCTGAAAGCCTGACCCATGACGTAATAATAGTGGGCAGTGCGCGGAATGAGGGTCAGCGCGCGTTTTAAATCTTCTTCGGGTTTCATCGGTTCGAAATAGCCGTTGGGCCGGTTGCGCAGTTCCTGGAAGACGATACCCTTGACCAGCCAGTAGTCAGGGTTTTTGGCCAGCTTTTCTTCTGAATCGATCAGCAGGTCTTCAAATTCGCGGTCTTTGCCGTTGGTCTGGTCAACGTCTTTGTTAATGCTCAAAAGCAGGCCGTTGAAGAAGATGTCACGCAGTCGCTCACCCTCGGTGAAGCTCTTCTTGCCGCTGCTTGCAAAAAAAACGCTGCTGAGTTTGATCAATTCGTCGCGCCGTGGCGTATCTGAAAGCTTGATCAGGCTGAACCATCTCGTAATAGCGTGCAGCTGCGCCAGCGTGTTTCCCTGTTGCTCGGTCAGATACTTCTTGAAAAGCTGCAGGTTGAAGTCACTCGGCTTGGTTTTTTCGAAACGAATCTCTTCGTTGCCGAAAAGCGGCAGCCCGAAATCAAAGTTGATCTCAGCGCAAACCGCACCTGACATGGCAGCGACCATAAAAATAGCCAGACAGACAAATCGATAAAGGGATTTATTCAGCATTGCATGCCTCCGTGGTGGCGCAGTTTTTTATTTCCAGGTGCGGGTTCGGGTGAGCTTCTGCCCACCCTCGTTGACGGTCAGTTCGATGAAACCAGGTTCATTGATGTCGCTGGCGACCGAAAACTCGACCACCTGCACATTGTTGATGATCTGCCCGAGTTTTTTAAACCAGTCAGCCAGTTTGCTGCTGTCGGGAACATAGGAATAGAAGCCGTCGGTACTGTTCGAAAGGTTGCGCAGGTTCGTAACTTCGAGCCAGCCAAAACCAAAGACGAAAACCGAGACATTGTGCATCTGGCAACGTCTGATTACGTCATCAATGCTGGCTAGCGAAGCGTTGTCGTTGCCGTCGGTATTCAAAATAACAAACCTGAAGTGCGGCCGAGCCTGGATCTTGTCGACACCGGTGTCGATACCATCAAAAAGAGAGGTGTTCTGAAGGGGTATGCGCTTCTTAATCGCGGCTTCTAGTATGGCTTTGTCAGTGGTCAGCGTCTGAACCTCATGAACCTTGTTATTGAACTTGATAACCCCCGCTGAGAACGGAATCAGTATTTGCCCGATCAGCGCCGATAAATTGGTTTCGATGGCTGTCAGGTCTTCAGGGAACATGCTGCCGGAATAGTCCATGACGCTGGAAAAGCTTATCGGATCAGCCATATCGGTGTAAACGTGCAGTGGCCTGACCCGATCGACAACAATACTGAGACTGGCCCCGGCTTTATCTTTGCCGCTGATAGTCACATTGGCAGCATTAATGACCTTGACAGGGCTTGCATCTTTGTCGGTCATCGTGACAAACATGAAAAATTTCTTTGGGCCGTTTTTCTCGATGCCATGCAGGCGCAAAGCGTTACTGAAGTCATCTTCGGGTTTAATATTCGGATGAAAGGCGCTCATAAAGGTCAGATAGCGCCGCAAAGTTTCGAGCAGGGAGTTAGATGCGCCAAAATTCGATGCCATGAGATACCAGAGTATGCCCAGGCATAACAACATAAAAAGAACCAGAAACAATATATATTTCCAGGCCGGAACTCTGAGTCTTTCGTTTCCTGGAGCAACTTCAACCATCTGTTCTCACCCCATGATCTTATGAATTGCCCATATCATATCACAACCCACCACAATACGACAGCGTTATACATTACTCTTCAGCAAATCTCGGTCGGGTTTGCCGAATCAAACAAAATCATCTTTATAGAATTGCTGTATTCTCTTCATATCAACTTTTAATTGAATCGAGATCAAATAAAAATGACTTCTACAATCAGGATACCAGGAGAGAATCTCGCTGCTTGTCGCAGCAACTGCACTTGGTGCCAGGGCAAACGCCTACTTGATTCTCACTTGATGCAAGTTTCGGCAGGTCAGGCGATTGCATGAGCGACGCTTGTCGAGCACCCCATAGTTCCCTGCAAACGATGCCGCTAAGACCGGACGTTTTGCCTGGAGGGCAAAACGCGGGCGACTGCCGCAGGATGCGGCTTTTTCGACAGGACGTCGTTATGTCGCGTGAGCCAGGATGGCGGAAGCGACAGAGCCCGTGTTCCGGTCGTGCGAGCAGAGTGAGCAGATTGAACTATG